>Ga0209292_1000646_pt1 | contig 44855 bp, 27 predicted proteins | sample GOMGulsemesocosm_2_FD_184634 | JGI IMG/M metagenome (GOLD analysis project Ga0209292, IMG submission 184634) | Methane-oxidizing microbial communities from mesocosms in the Gulf of Mexico - GOM9C Gulf of Mexico (SPAdes) (version 2) | ecosystem: Environmental > Aquatic > Marine > Cold seeps...
CGATAAAATGAACGTACTTTTGTCGATTAGCTGTGGCTGTCATGTTCAATACGAGATCTACACCACCTTGATCAAGTAAATGTAATGCGCGCTTCCAAGGAACATCAACAAAAGTAATATCGCATTTCGCTTGTTTAAATAATGCCCGAGTTATTGCTACCGCTACACCTTGCCATTGACCGTCTGAATCTAAATAGTATTGCGGTTTAAACTCAGTGACGCGCACTGTTAGATTACAAGTTCCATGGCTACTCAAAGGTATCAAGCAGATAAGCAACCCAAGAAAACACCGCTGCATATTCCTTTTCCCTACCTTACTAAAAAATAATTTTATCACTGTAATAAAATTACCTTTTAACAACAACCCAGTAATTGAAGAATTTTAAGGTTCGCGTTAGCTTAGCTAAGTATAAAGGTTAAATAGAGACAAAATAACGCAGCCAACCTCTTCATTATAAAACGCTCGTTTTTGGCCGACAACCGTCATCGCTAACCAAAGATTCAGTGCTTGCAAGTGAGCCTGGGTAACGGCAAAACCTGACACATAGCAGCCATTTTAACCGATCTAATTAAAGGTGTTTTGAGAACTAATTGTATGTCTAAAAAAGTAGGACCTTACCATTGCGCTATAAAGCCCGAATTGTCACTCCTTGTTCAATAGCATTGTCAGGACTTTTCAATTGACTAGCAGTTGCCAATTCATCCCAATTAAAATTGCATGTCCCGTACCCATGACCTCTTCCTGTAATGCGCAGCGTGTAAGGTTTCAGATGCAGTAAATGCTCATAAAGCCAAGCGTTTCCATTCTCCTCTTCAAAAACACTTCCCAAGCTTAGAATCATTCTATTAATTGATATTTTAAATTATCAATTAAAAGTTGATAATAATTCAACTTACAAGGGTATTTTCATCAATTATGATTAGTGCAAAAATACAACGGCTTAATTAAATATCAAACTAAGGTCAAAGCAATGAAAAATAATTCATCAGATATATTTTCAAATTTTACGATTGGCAAACGTGCCATTAAGAATAGGTTGGCAGTAGCACCAATGACGCGCGTGAGTGGAAATGCAGATGGTACCGTTGGGCCGTTAATGAAAGACTACTACCAAGCGTTTGCTCAAGGGGGCTTCGGACTAATCATAACCGAAGGTATTTACACCGACAAACAATATAGTCAAGGGTATAAGTTTCAACCGGGGTTGTCTGACGAAGAACAAGCTGAAAGTTGGAAGCCGATTGTAGATGCCGTTCATGAGAGTGGCTCACTATTTATTGCTCAACTTATGCATGCAGGTGCGCTATCACAGTATAACAAATATACGGAGTGTAATGCCGGCCCTTCCGCGGTTAAACCTTTAGGTAAGGAGATGACCTTTTATTACGGTGAAGGTGATTATTCTACTCCAAAAGCCATGAACAAAAGGGATATAAATGATGTAATCAATGGCTATGTCAATGCTGCTAAGCTGGCAAAACGAGCAGGGTTTGATGGTGTTGAAATTCATGGAGCCAATGGTTACTTATTAGACCAATTTATTACTGTCCATACGAATGAAAGAACGGATGAATATGGCGGAGATTTAGTGAATAGATTGCGCATTTACGACGATGTCATAACCTCCATAAGGAAAGCCGTAGGTGATGACTTTACAATTGGTATACGTTTTTCACAAGGCAAGGTTAATGATTTTGAATATAAATGGCCAGCAAAAGACGATGATGCAAAGTACACCTTCGAATTAGCATCAAAATGTGGCGTAGATTATATCCATACAACCGAACATAACGCAAAAAAGTCTGCTTTTACGGACGGTTTATCGCTCGCAGAACTTGCTAAAAAACATGGAAACGTTCCTGTTATAGCCAACGGCAGCATCGTAAATGGAAATGATGCGAATTTTATGATCGATACTCACCAAGCAGATGTGATTGCTGTAGGGAAAATGGCTTTAGCCAATCCCGATTGGCCGAATGTCATTCGAAATCAACAGAAATTGAAGGAGTTTAATTTCGAGATGTTTAACCCGCTAGCTGATTTGAAAACGGCCAATGAGTTCTTAGCAAAGAGAGACTAGTGGGCTCTAGAAGCGTTGTCTGTTTACTTAGTTTCAATAGACAATGCTGAGATAAAATTATTCACATGAAGCTTAAAGAAGAGATCTGGGTACAATGATGACTGAAATTATAATATATGCAGATTATGTTTGCCCATACTGCTTATTAGTGGAAGCGGAGCTACAACAAGTCACGGAAGGTAAAGACGTCAAGATCAGCTGGCGACCATTTGAGCTTCGTCCTTTTCCGGTTCCAACATTAAGGGTAGAAGATGAGTATCTTCCTTCTATATGGAAGCAATCAGTATACCCACTAGCTGATAATTTGAAAGTCGATATCAAGTTGCCAAAAATATCACCGCAACCCAGAACTGGCAAAGCTTTTGAAGCATTTGCATTTGCTGAAGAATACGGGATGGGTGACAAATTTTCTAGGGCTGTAATGAGAGCTTTCTTTCAACAAGGGAGGGATATTGGTGATATTATGGTTTTAACCGAGTTAGCGCTAGGGATAGGTCTAAATCCCGTAGCTATGCAAAAAGCATTAGAGTCCAATGCGTATAAAGAGCAACACGAGAGAGCGTTGAGGCAAGCGTATGATGAAAACAATATTACAGTGGTACCAACTATCATTATTGGACAGCATCGTTACCAAGGGCTCCCAACAAAAAACTGGCTTATCAACGCATTGGATGCATCCTAAAATTAAAAGGTAATTCCCGCCTATTTTTAAAAACTAATTTAAAGTGTACTAGTTCGGATCGAGTTTGAGCTAGTACAGGTACACATATTTTAGCTTCGTGGAGAGGCGATAACTTGGACGGCGAGTATCTTTGGCCTCAACACGCTTGAACGCTTGAACCCTAAAGCTTTAAGTACCAGCTCTTTGAAGAAGGCTTCGATTAGCCTGACAGGGTTATCATCGCTAACATAATCACCCATTGATTCAGGGACAGTGTCGTTTGAGTTCGGCTCTCGCCTTCAATAAAACATATCATAGATTATCCTTTCGATAACGAAGTAACAACGATAACAAGAAAGTAGTTTTCACACTGTCTGGACACAAAGCGGACCTAGTTAATTTTCTTTAATAGTCGCCTAGAGATAAAAATTGGCCTTTCCATATTTCATTTTTATAACTTATCAGTTCGTTGTGAGGACGTAGAAAAACGGCTGTCAGAGCGGCCGTTTCACAGCACTTTACAATCGTTGTCAGCTAATGCTGATGAGTAAAGTATGATATTATCACCCGTCTCATTTCCAATCAGCTGATTCAAAAATCCGTCGCTAAACGGATACTCAGAAGGGAGTATGTATACAAGAGCGTTTAAGTGGCAATAAGTTAACGAATACAATCGATGAATCAGCGCTATCAAGCAGCATAAAATTCCAATTTATGTCGGCTATTCCCATTGGAATTGAGTTGTTGGAATATTATAGGGCAGAAAAAAATGATCAACCATGATTTTTCGTAATGCACCGCTACTTTTTATTTCCGCCATTACTTTTTCCAACTCATCCAACTTATGAATATGTAATGACTTTTTAGACATACCTAGATATCTCGGACTATAGTCTTTAAAAAAGTACTCCGCCTTTTTTATTTTATCTCTTAGCCCAAGCTCATGAATAATAAATTCTCCTTGATCTTCAGCAATCACAACTGCATCAATTCTGCGACGTTCTAGTTTTAAAAAGTTTTGTTTATTATTATTCACCGGCTCTTTTTGTAGTAAATCATCTTTGTCAAAACGTGGGAAATATTTACCTCCCATCTTCTCCCCTATCTTTGGAATATTGTAGAGATCTTCATAAGCTTTTATTTCATAACGACTATTTTTTAGTAAATAAAATACTTTGGCGGTACTTCCACGATAGGGAGTGCTCAAAAAGTGCGTATACTGCTGCCTTTCAGGCGTATCTTTTATACCGATAATAATGTCAGCATAGCCCACTTTCATCATCGATAAACAGCGTTTTAATGAACAGTGCTCAAAGCTTGCTGTCATATTTAGTCGCTTTGCTATTTCCCTAGCCAAAGCCGCGTAGGCACCTTTAAACTGCCCATTCTCGTAGCTCTTCCATGGCGCTAATTCACTGAAAGCAATCACTAATTTACCTTCGGCAGCGGAGTTAGCACATGCAAAATTTGGTAATAAAAGAGCAACACTTAGAAATAGGTAATTCCATCTGTTGAACATATACACTCCATGCATAAAGTAGAAAACAGTAGCTTGCACCTAGAAGTCAGCGACTAGTTGTCTAGGTTTTTGCCGCTGTTACTCCTATCCTATCGTCTTCTCAGGGCTAGTTTTAGCTTAAAACGTCATTCGCTAACGCAACCTATATACACTTTCTTAAGTTGAACTTTAGCTGACTTTTATCACGTTATTCGCCTCCTAAGCTTGCACTTTTTCGTATTAAAAATATACATGCACAGCATCTTGTTAAGACTTACTTGGGTAGCATCCCATCAGGGTTACTATCTCGTAATATCTACAGGTTCATTATTATTAAATAATAATAACGATACTTATGTATTTGAATTTATTACTATCCAATTGACTTCCCCCTATCTAAGAGAAAGTAAAATTCATGAAAGCCCGCCGCTAGATTCAACGTCAACGATACTCTGGTTATTATATACTCTTAAATAACTCCAAAAACTTTTGAAAATCTATTGCTTCAACTTCATGCAAGTCAATTAGCTTAAGGTATAATTCAAACAACTCTTGCACGTTTAAGTTTGGATTATTTAGATTAGCTTTCAATAAAAGTTGTAACATTTCCAGATGCTTTGAATTGTCGCCACTTGGTTCAGCCTGACTCCCAGCGGCACTAGCTTCAGACAAAAACGAGATGTAGGTTAATTGAACATTTTCTTCACTCATAGAATTGAGAGCACTAGAAAGCGATTTTTCAACAGCATACTCTGCATTCAATGAATGACCCAACACATCAGTATTTGATGTCTGTAAATCTGTAATGTCTAAGTCTGTTTGATCTAACTCTCTTGTATTATCACTTTCTTCTTCTACTTGTGCTGTTCTCAATTCTTCACGCCCCACTGATCTTATACGCGCTAATTCATCTGCAAGCTGATCATAGTTCATAGGCCCCCAATCACCGATGGCAGAACGTACATATAAAAAGCCATCAACCCCTGTATGCAGCTTATCGTTAACTATACGAGTACCTTCACTTAAAAAATAATCATTGATTGAATAACCATTTATCTCATAAGCCTCAACTTTTTGATTGGCTGTTGCGTATGTTTCATCACGATTTCTAAAGTCTTTATTATTAATTGACAGCTCTCCAGTTATCGTTGAATACATCAATGCCCCTGTTTGATTATAGTTACGAGCCCCATAACCAAAGATGTTTACGCTATCTTTCTCTTGAACAAATATATGATTATCTGATTTGTTCACCATCTCGATTTCGTCTACTGCAACATCAATGTCTTGCACGTTTAAAATACCGATGCCTTTATTTGCAACCAAGCTTAATTTACTAGCTTCTATATTGCTTTGCTCGTTATATAATTCACCAATTTTAAAACCATTATAGTAACTTGCTCCCTGAATAATGACGGCATCTAGTAATGTATTGATGCTTCTGTCTGTCGAGGGGTCTATCTTTGAGCTGTAATCAATTGTGTTTGCATTTATTTCTAAGTTATCCCGAATTTGCCCTGTATCTGCGATGACAGTTACATGTGATTTACCGATTAACCGCGATAGATCTACGTCTATCTTAGCTTTATAAAGAATGTTACCCATACCAGCAACATTTGCTTTAGTACCGTCTGTCATATAGATAGATCCGGTTTCAGCGATTACTTCAATATCACCGTTGTTGCTGACGATTATGTCGGATTCACTTTCTTGCAATACAGCATCCTCTGCAAGAATATGTATATCCCCTGTATCACTTAGAATATCAGTGTCTTCTTTAAGTAGTACATCTTGCCCAGCACCATGAGCATCGACGTTTACATTTCCTTTACCGTCAGCGTTTATACCTATTCCATCATCAGAGGCTTGCCCATCGAAAATGGCTATGCTGCCATCGATGGTAGCTAGTGATATTGAGCCATTATCTCGGGTGATTAAATCACTCATCTGTGCATTGGTAATTGTCGTGGTAGAGCCATCGTTTTGAACCCGTTCAACAGCGCTTGCAGCTATTGTGTTCACTTCAATATCATTATCTTCAAGAATATGTATCCCACCGTTTGCAGCACGCCCTGCTAGCGTATCAATATTCGTATCAATTGCGTCTGCAAAACCCGCACCTACTCCAGCATCTATTCGCAGAGTTTTTGCTTCAACATCTTGAAAGTGATCTCCGCTATCTACAATAGATCCTGTAACTGTGGTTATGCTTACATCACCACTTCCTGCGTGCAGACCGCCGACTGTTGCATCTTGTTGTGCGTGAATACGAATATTTCCAGACCCAGCACCTGTACTTGCTCTTGCTGTATCAGCTTGTGTAATAGAACCTTGTAATACACTTATTTCGATGCTGCCATTTTTCGTAAGCACATCTGCGTTTTGTGTTTGCGTAACATCTTGATCGGCATTCACACTTATATGACCTGTTGCAGATTGGACATCTGCATTGATCGTTACTGAACTACCAGCGCCGATACTTTCTAGCAGTATATTACCGCTGCCATTGGCTGCAACTCCAACACCTGCATAATCAACCCCATCGTTAACCGTTAGATCACCCGCTAAGGTTTGTAATACAATGTTTCCGTCAGTGTTGGTTACTAGATCACTTTGAGAAACATCTGTTACTTGTGTACTTGAAGCATCTGTGTTTATTCGATCAACACTAACACTGACTGAATCAACGTTGACTGCATCATCTTCAATGAGGGAAATGCCCCCTGTTTGACTGAATACACTTAAATCATCAACCGCGATTTCAAGGGGATTTAACTGCGCGCCTAATTCACCGATATCTTGCTGGGCATTAATCCGCAAGCCAGCAGCTTCTATATCTTTGTAGTGATCACTATCGGCATTGTCGGCATCAACCACTTTACCGTTTTGTGCAATAATACTGACATTACCAATGCCTGCATGTAACCCACCGATTTCAACACCACTCGCTGCTTTAACTCTTATATCGCCGCCACTTTCCCCTGTGTGGATACGCGCGGCGCTACTTTGGCTGATGTGACCAGCAATAGCTTCTACATCAACATTACCGGCATTGGTTAAAATATCTGCAGTATTACTTTGATTGATATTATTTGCGGCTATCACACTAATGTGACCAGTGCCGCCTTTTACATCGACGTTCAAATTGATTGAAGTATTGGCACCTAGCGCTCGCAATAGTACGTTTCCGCTCCCTTGTGCATCTATGCCTGTATCATTTAAACTTACACCCTCATTAACATTAATGTCTCCCGCGGTGGTTTGCACCACGATGTCACCTTCAGCTTCAGCCACTAGGTCACTTTGTGCAGCGTCGGTGATTGTATCTGTGCTTGCGTCTAAGTTCACACGTTCAATACTTAAACTAACTGTATCTATGTTTAATGTATCAGCTTCTAAAACACTAATAGAACCCACTTCTGTCTTGGCAGTGAACGTATTTACTTCAAGTTCTAAGGCATCTACTTCACTGCCTAATTCGCCAATGTCTGCGTGTACATCCATACGCAATTTAGCGGCTATCACATCCAATTGGCTATCGCCGGCATCGACAACTGAACCTGTTTGAGTGAGAATACTGACGGTACCTTCACCTGCATTTATCGCAGCCAACTCGATTGAATCGTGCGCATTTAGACGTACGTTACCATTAGTTCCTACATCAATTAACGCACTATCAGTTTGCTTAATACTACCGCCCGCCTGAAGATCAACACTGCCATTAACAGTGCTTATGGTATTACTAGCAAATTGATTAATATTATTTTGGGCTTGCAGACTAATCGCTTTATCACTGTGGGTCGCTATATTAGCCGCTATATTTAGCGTGCCATTTTGAGCATTAATTAAAATATGGCCTGTTTGAGCGACGTCAATCTCGGCAACAACGCTTATATCTGACGAATGGTTATTGATTAAGATATTACCGTTAGAAGTGACCTTTAAACCTTGCTCAATAATGCTCAGGCTATCTTGTTCTTGAATATTTATTGTACCGCTCGCTACCCTCCCTGTTACTTCATCAATGCGAGTGTCAATATCATTCGTATCTATGCCAAAACCTAAATGGCTAGTAAAGTTCAATTTTCCAGCTTGGATATCTATATCACTATCACCTGAGTCGGTAATGCTTGCGGTGTGCGCATTAAGCGATATATTAGCGACATTTGCATTAAGGCTGGCAACTTCGATACCCCCTTTTACGCTGATGCTTATTTCACTGTTATTGGTAACAATACGGCTACCATCCGCTTGTATAAATGAGCCTGAAGTGGATTCAATCTCTATTTCTTTTCCAGCTGTTTCTGTACTGATATCACCAACTGTCTGCTTAATATCACCTGCTGTTTTCAGCTTTATAGTACCTAACTGTGCGGTCACCTTCGCACTGATAATCACATTCCCGGTAGCACCGGTTTGATTTAGCCTAATGTCTTTTGTTGTTGCTGTCAGATTACCTTGGATTTTAACGTTATTGCTCGTGTTAATGACCCATTGACCTGCTGAGAAATCTTTTAATAAATTGAAATTATTTGCATAAAGTTCCACTTCAGTGTTACCAAAATCGTATTCAGAGTGGGTACTCATACTTAGTGTTTCGGTACCTGAATTTAGACGATGAGAACTCACACCATTAAAGCGGTCATTACTACTGTTTTTTTGATATTCAATGTTACCAAAATAGAAATGAGTGACCTTGTTTGAAAAAGTGACAGTACTGTTATTTAAAACAAATTGATTTCCATCAAAGTGTGCATCGCCGCCATTAGATGCTACATAATAAAAAGTGTTATCTCCGCCCTCATCTGTGAGCTTAATACTGCCTGCTTCTGTGATCACATATTGATCATCACCAGCGCCGAAGTTGATTTCTTGGATTTGAGGTACTGCATTAGACTTAACTGATAAGCTACCCGCTAAACTAGACATTGAAAAAAGGCCGTCTTTATAGTTATATTCCAAATCAACACGATTGACTAAAGCACTCATATCAATTTTTGAAATTAAACCTACCCCTGTAAAAGAGTCGTTACCAAAACCTTCTTCAAATATAATGTTAGAGGTACCTGCAATCATATTTGATTCGATAACATCATCACCACTTCCAGATTTAATGTTATAAACACCAGTACCATTTAATATAATGTGATCGTTACCACTTAGAGAATTTACATTAGCATCCCCTGTTCCATTTAAAGTAATATGATCTATAGCGCCACTGCCTGAAATATAAGCGCTACCGCTTCCTTTATAAGTAACTGATTCCGCGTTTGAAATAACCACTTTGCCTGTCACGGAACTGGCGATCAACACTTTATCCCCTCCAGAGCCTGAATCTATGACAATTTCAGAGTTAGCATTCACACCTTCTATAACTGTTATTTTCCCCTCTACATTTACGCTAAGGCTGCTTCCAGACTGGCTTATTCTGATCTTTTCGTCGCTAACACCCTGATCATAATTTCTTTGGCTGGATTTACTCCCAACATGTACAGTAATGATATTTCCAGATTTTGACGCTACATTTGGGGGCGGGCTATCTGGAAATTTCAGTTTAAAACCAATATTTATCGGTAAATTCACTATCCCAAACACATCGACATCTAGGCCCAACTTGCCTGATTCTGGATCGTGAGATAGGTCTATCACTTTAGTACTTATCGAGCCACTTTCTTTGATTGCTGGAATAATGACCTTGGATTTTCCAAAAATCTTTATTTTCACAGCATCGCTACCACCTTTAGCGGTTCCACCAAGTGTTGATGATAATTTTAATTCTCCATTGTGACGACTAACCGTTAATTTTGCCGAAACTTTGGCAGAACCACTCGCAATCCCAACATCGATACTAGCACCAATTTCAAATGCAAAACTAAACTTAAAATTTCCAAGAGAATCAAAATTATGCGATGTGACAGTCGTACTTATCCCGCCAAAGCTGACATCTGCACTAATTTTTCCCACTTTAAACACGCCATTGGCATAACCTAATGTGATACTACCACCTGGCTGTAAGTTAATTTCTCCTAGAAACTCTATCGCCGGATTTGCTACTGTGAGGCTAATTGATGGGTTAGCGCCTAAGGTATCTACATGGAACTTCATATCTCCGCCTATAGATATAAGCCCTAAGATATCAGCATCACCTCCAAGCAATAAATCTGTGGTTATACCCTTGCTTTTTAATTCAATTTTACCATTTGCCGTTAAGTTTCCTAAACCAAGTAAGCCTATTTCTCCAGCTACTTCTAAGTTCAAGCCACTAGTACTACCACTGATAACGACACCACCGTCAATTGAGAATGTATCGACTAGGGTGAGCGTGCCATTCACTGCTTTAAGTGTAAAATATGGAGAGTTGCTGGTTTCAGTTGAATCGAGCGTCTGTGCCGTTGCGCCAATGACTACTTCTGTATAACCAAGCTTAAAATCTTCAGGAACAGCTACTGTTACCTCATGGCCACTCGTATTTAGCAAGAACTCCAAATTAGCGTCAAACGCTATGACATCTGGAATTTCAAACCCGCCGTGAGTCAGTAACTTTATCGCGACTTCATTACCATTTATTTTTCCTTCAGCATCTTTTAGTATTTTTGAATACAACACACCTTTAGAATTAAACTCTAGGGTTTTATCCCCGTAGCCAACATTTAGCTGACCATCGAAAAAGACCGTACTGACATCACCAGCAAGAGTCGCTTCATAACTGCCCTCCAGCGTTATTCCTGGAAACTCTTTGATTGTGAATTTAGCTTGGCCTTTTGTACTGAGTAATTGACTATCATAATTTAGTAATATCGCTGTATTTTCTGTGGCATTTTTAGACGTCGTGAGCAACATACCTGTTTGATCAATTCTTCCGTTTCCGTCAAGATCAACACCAATAACAGATTCTCCTGTATAGCTGTTAGCGAAATCGATAGCGGCAGGTATTTCTCCACCGAGTACATCAGAAAAGTCGATATTTAGTTTGGTATTAACATTAACAGCTAACTTTTTAAGCTCAACTTCAAAGCCCGCTAGCGCTGGCGCCTCCGTACCTGCTTTAACTTCAACTTCAGATTCTAATGCCAAATAATAATCTTGCCCACTTTTCATCAGGGCAACACCAACTTCAGCATCAGCACCTAAATTAAGCGCTAACGCACCCAGACCGACAGAGGCGGTTAAATTCTTACCTGCAAAAGTGATACCTTCTACATTGTCTTTTGTCGTACCGTCAGTCAAAACAACTGTCTGGCCACTTATTCTATTTATTCCGATACCGCCCTCTAAAGAGAGTACTGGTTTCTTATTAGAATCACCGGCATCTAGAGGGTTGTAAAGCTCAACCTTAGCCTCTTCTATCGCTAATTTAAAGGCCTGACCTTGAAAGTCTAGTGTTATAGAATTGGCATTTGTACCCGTGGTCGAGCCGTCATTATTAGTGGTTTGTACGACATATTTTTTATCGGCAAAACTCTTTCTAAAATTAATAGCTGGCGCGCCTAGTGCAAAAATTGCCGTTTGCTCTATTGGTGTCAAACCTGGGAAATACGTAAAATTGGCTTCTAACTCGACACTTTTAAGCGCGCTAATTTTGACAAGCCCACTATCGGATGCATCTATTTCAGCACCAACGGCATTGGCTTTTAGTGCAATGAATTTAGGCACTAAGTTTTCCATACCCGGTGCTAAGCTCGCTATCGTCGGAGTGGCTATAAATAGCGCAACATTAGCATCTGTTAGCTTTACATCTACAATACCCATATGCGCGGTTAAATTAGCCTTATTAACCCCTATTGTTAAGATTTCCACTTCAGTTGATAGTTTAAAATTATCTTTCTTGTCGGAATCGAGTACATTAATCTCTACTAATTTATCTTTAATCTCTGCTAAGCGACTATTTACTTCGACCTCTGCTGTATTACCTTTTTCAATAACAAAGCCACCGCTAAGGATCAATGAATCAGATATTTTCAACTCCGCTTGCGTAATGCCTATTCTTAATAGCGTGCTGGCATAATCAAACGTAATGTGACTCTCTTCGCTTTCACCAACTTTAACGATATAACCGGCATCACTCCCAAAATCACTATTAACAAAATCGATAGTCGGCACTAAATTTGTACCCGGCCATTTAGTACCGTTATTAATATCAATTGTTACGCCAGTGACACTAACAGGATCCCCTATGCCCACAAACTTTGCGCTATCAGATGACACTTTCAATACTTGGAAGCTTGGTGTTAAATCACCCAAACCAGGGATTGCTGCTAACGTAGGCGTAAATGATGCATACGCCAAGTCAACATCTTCTAGTAGAACACCAGTGGCACCAGCATTAACTTTTACGCCACCCTCACTGTCTGAGATATGATTGCCTCCGATGCCTGCGAAAACATCTACATCAGACGCTGCTATTACTAAACTATCAACTTCAAGTTCTATTTGGGAATCAATACCGATAAGTGCTGGAAACCCGGAAATATCACTGGGAATTCCTGTATTCACTTTGACAGTGTGTGTAGGTCCTTTTAAAAATGAAAAATTTCCTTTTGCTAACACAAAATCAGATATTTTAATCAGTGCATCATCTAATGATGCGCCTATACGCTGGTTTCCATCATGGTTTATATATATCGGTTTTTTGCCGACATTTACCTCATATCCAATAGGATCAATCTTTCCATCATTATCAATATCATTTTCTAAACTTTCTTCAGGAAAACTTCCTGCAAAATCAATTACTGGAGGACCAAAACCACCAGGCCAAGCATTACCATTATTGATATTGATGGCGATATTATTAGCTTGTACACTAAGCCCCTCCATGCCTTTTACTTCAATGCTGTCCGCGGTTGCTACGAGCGCTTGAAAACTTAATAGATCTGCAAGGATAGGATCCGTTGGATCCAGTTGTGTATAGGCAAACTCCATATTAGAAAGAGCGAGGCCTTTAGCAGTACTCAACAAGATGCCGTCATCATCGTATCCACCACCAATGCCTACGAAACCTTTAAGCTCGCTGCCCCCAATCTGAAATCCTGAAACTTCTACTTGGGGTATTGTTGACAAATCATCGAGACCTTTTACCAGCTCTATCATGTCGGTGCTTACACCAGACAAGCCCCCACCTATTAGATTAACAATATCAGCAGGGAAGCCTGTCGCTATATTTACATTACTCGCGGGTCCCTTCTCTATATGTAAGTTTCCATAGGCATGTACAAAATCTAATATACTTAATTCGGCACCAATTAAATCAGCCCCTATTCTTTGATTACCGTCAAAGGATATATATATCGGCTCGCCTCCCGTTGATATTTCATAGCCTTGAGGATCAATTTTGCCATCTCCATCTCCATCTACTACTTCAGCAGTGTAGCTCGTCGCAAAATCGATAACAGGAGGCCCAAACCCGCCTGGCCATACTTGTCCATCATTGATATTGATGTGGATAGTATCTGCTTCTAGTTTAAGTTGATCATCATTAAAGCCGATTAACTTGCCCTCGGACGCTGTAGCAGAAAGAGCTGTAAACCCTCCGAGCACAGGTTCTAGGACTGTTGATGTTGGGGCCATTGAAAGGTAACCAAATGTCATGTCTGACATTTCAAGGCCCTTTGCGTCATTGTTTAGCATGACTCCATTCTTATCATAGCCACCATTAACGCCAATAAATGCCTTTAAACCCGCACCTGAGATTTCTATACCATCTATGTCTACATCTTCTATTGTAGATGTGTCTGAGCCACTGCCATTACTTGAATATTCTAGCAGAGCATCTGAAATAGGTTTTAAGAGCGGATTATCTTTTATAATCGCAGGTAAGCCAGTGCTGATAGTGACTTTCGTGGGTTTTCCTTGGGTTAGATTTAAATCGCCATAAACATGTACGTAATCTAACACACTCATGCTGGCGTTTTTGAACGATGCACTTTGAGTCTGTATGCCGTCAAAGTCTAAGACCAAAGGATTACCTGCCCCATTGGCGACCTCTAAACCTTGTCCGTTAAAACTCTTTTTAAAGTCAATAGCAGGTGCACTTAGAGGCAGCCAACTGCCAGCAGTATTTATACTAAAAGAGGCTGATTCTGCACGTATTGACAATACATCTTCGTAACCTACGGTTTTTATCTCACCCGTTGTGGCTTTTAAGGCGAAAAAGTTAGGCAAGGTGGTACCTAAAGCACCATCGTTTGAAGAGATATCCGTTTGTGTGTTTTGAGTAAAGTAGGCAATTGCGACCGATGCGTCTTTTATCGCTATTCCTTTAGCATCAGCGTTTTTTTCATTTAAGTCATCAGTATCCCCATCAAAGTTAAGGTCTACTTCTGCTGGTCCTCCACTACCAATAAAGCCAGCGCCCCCCTCAATACTAATAGTTAAATAAAAACTTTCATAATTGGTTATTTCAGAAGACACATCCCCGACATCGGCAGCGACGACCAAATCAGTCGCTATAGCGCCGTTTATTTTCACAGCACCTTGGAAGAAAACATTATCTTTATATTGTATTCGTGCTTCAGTATCGATGCTAAGGGGGATCTCAGGGTTATTAAAATAGCCAGTATTTAGGATCTCACCAAAAGCATTATTATCAGCACTGTCTGCAAACGCTACTTTAAGGCCATCACTGAGTTTTCGATAGACTAAATCTAAACGGCTGTCTCCTTGCTCTATTTCAAAGTAACCAGCACCATCATCATAATTGGCACTAAATAATCCATCAGCACTATCAAACTTACCCTCTACCGTATCGTATAGCATGATGGTGAAAGAATCACCCTCACTCAATTCAAAACCATCTAAGATTTTAATACTTAGTTTACCGCCTAGAGAGGCTGTTCCCGATACTTTTATTTGATCGTATTCACTATTTCCAAGTCCGCCTATTTCAACAATCAAATTCGAGGATTGCGCATAATCCACACCATCGTTAAATTCGATAATCCCTGGTGAATTACCTGGGGCTATTTCACCATTAACCGTTACATGAGACGTAAAGACACCATTACCACTTAATACTTGGCCTTGATTGATGACTAAATCAAGGTTAGATTTCTGCAATAATTCACCATCAATTGATAAGTTATCACTTGGCGATGCGATGCTAACTAAAGATTGTTTTTCCATGCCCATAAAACTATTCTTAGAAGCACTTTCTTGTGCATCATCTTTATTTAACTTAGCCACTACCTGAACTTCAGCTTGCAATTGCGCAGCTTGAGCATCACTGTCATTATTAATAGCAAGTAACGGATCAGCTGAAAGTAAAATGCGCTCTTCTAATACTTCTAATTGGTAGCTTTTGACTGAGTTTTCGGCGATATTAGTTTTAATCATGAATATTCAATTTTCCATAAACAGTTAAACAAGAGTCGGGAATAATTCTATACATTTCTTTGAATTATCGTCTCAAGCACTCGCGTGTAGTAATGATTTCTTTAAGCTTATTAGCAACGTAGGTGTACTGATGTTATTGATGGCTAAAATATTTCCATGCGCCCGGTAACTCCGAGCTTGATTTCACCGTCACTGTTATCAAACACAACTATGCATTCAATTAGACTACTGGCTTTGTCGGCAATAGGTGATACAAAAATCACTTCACCTTTACGTAAAATGGCTTTTTCTCCTGCTTTAATATACAAATTAACCTTCTGGCCGACGATTAAAGTTCGCCCTATTGTTTCTTCTACATTGGTAATGAAACGGCCTTGAGTATAATCAACTATGCGTAAAAGAGGCTGATTTGCCTCACTGCTCTCACCTTTATTCAGCCAAATTTTAGTAATCACCCCACTGAAAGGGGCCTTTAATATTTTTTGATGTTGCTTAGCGAGTTTTAATTGGTATTCAACTTCCTCACGTTTCTCATTAACTTCAAAGCGCCTGCTTTCTGCCCTTTTTTCAAAGTATTGAATTTTTTTCCGCTTGTACTCTTCACCACTTATAGCCCCTTTGTTAAAAAGCGCCCCTGCATTTCTATAAATAGCTCTGTAAATATCACTTTGCTCTTGTGCGGCTTTAAGTTCAGTTTTATCTTCCCACTGCATTAATATTTTTTGCACATCTAGCGTTTCAATATCAGAATCCAGTTCAAGCAGCTTTTCCCCAGCGATGACTGTTTGTCCTTCTTTTATTGCTTGCTCACTAATCAGGCCTGCTATAGACAAACTGAGTGTTACATCCTTACTGGCCTCAGTAATACCTAGAAGGTCTTCTGCTAGACTATTGCTTGATAGCAACACAAACAGGCTCAGAAAAAATATTTTCATTAATTAGTACCGTTCAAAGCGATTTGTCGAGAATCCTGTATATCGAAGTTTTTTAATAAACTACCTTCTATTTTTTTCAATAGGAAAACCGCTTTTTGATATTCAACATAAGCTGCTATCAATTTCTCTCTCGATAACCCTAAGCGACGCTCACTATCTATGACATCACTGACAGTGCCTTTTCCGCGCTTATAACTATCACTATTTATCTTATAAATATTTTTATTGATATTCACAATATTGTTAATCTGCTGGATATTTTCTAGATTGTTACTTATCTGCTCGACTGTTGTACTTAATAAATTACTTAAGCGAACCTCTTGCTCCTTGATCGCATATAGCGCTTGCATCTTTTTTGCTTTAGCGACGCCATGCTTGCTCTTATTTTGATTGTTTGACAAAGGTATTTTAAATTCCACCCCTATAGACCAGCCAGATTTTTGGTTGTTTAATGAATCGGATATTGAATCATGTATGTTGGTATCTAATCCATTTCGACGATAACTAGCCACTAAATCAAGTTCTGCATAAAGCTGGTTATCTGAATAAATTAACTCCAAGTGTTGTCGATCAGTAGTTAATTTTGCCGCTCGATAGGCGGGATTATTTTCGTAGGCTCGTTGAATACTTGTCGACAAATCAATTGATTCTATAGTTATTTTAGAAACTGCTTTTTCTACATCAGGGTGCTGGGCTACAATTTGATTCCTTTGTTGCACAGAAGATACTGCCATATAGTTCTTAATATTATTCATCGAGCGGACATAACGCTGCTTTTGAAGCGATAAATTTGCGTTTGATGTAGCGAATTCAGACTCTAGCAACATCACATCTGTCATTGGAATATTTCCCAAATTTGCACGTTGCATACTAATCTTGAGCATCTTGGAAAGTAAAAGCGTACTATTTTCCCTGACCTTTAAAGCCTCCTGTGCGCGATAGAAATCCCAATAACCGTTTATCGCTTGCAAACTTTCTTCGAAGCGTTGTTGACGATACTGTTGATAGGCTATATCACTATTTTTTTCTGCCACTTTGAGGTTTATTGTGGCCATCGCTCCGTTACCTTTTAACAGCGGTTGGCGAACTTTCACCTCGGTGTTAAAAACATGCTCTCTACCACGCACAAAATCAGGCTGAACATTATTTTTGATCCGCTCTCCTCTCACCTCTAGCTCTAATTGTGTACCTACTTTGGTTTTCTTTTTCAAACCAATACTATAAATAGTATTGTCTTCCTTAAAGCCGGAAAGAGAAGACAGATTTAATGAGTCTTGAACAGTATTACGCTGTTCATTATTTTCTACTTTTACGTTTGCATATAGAACGGTATCAAATTTACCTTCTTCATTTTGAATAGAATATTTAGCAATTTCAGAATCGAGTAAACTGGATTGTATTTTATAGTTATCTTTGGCAACTATCGCCATAAAGCTTTTTAGATTTAAGGCTACTTTTATGGCTTTTGCCTTGGGGTCCAAGAGTTTTTGATTAGCTATTTCTGCATAACTAGTTGCAGGCACAACGACACCTAAAATTAACAAACTGGCACAGACGTTCGTTAGAGAACATTTTTTCATGGAAGATAAATCCGTTTTTTTGAACAAGTAGAAATACTAAACTGACTGTTAAAAGACCCAGAAAAACTCTAACTCACTACTAGCTAACATTATAATCAGCGTCCGTACCTAGTAATGAATACTGGTGTTAATGAAATTAGTGTTACTTTTGAACACCTAAAAACAGATATGCTTAAAAAATTCATACGTTGCGTATTTATGTTAAATTTATTTAGCGATTATTAGCAAAAATAGGACACCTAGCTTTATCAAATCTACATTTCGATAAATCAAAGTGCCTCTATGAGTCAAAATATTGAACATCTCAATCAGCACCACTTTCCGAAAAAAATGCACGATATTCTTAAAGATAATCGTTCTAATTCGTAATTATTACAACAAGATTACATGAATATTGAATAAATACAATTCTTTTTGGTTGAATAAAAGCAACATGAAAAGAAGTTTAAAAGCAGAATATGATAAAACAATTGTTGCGTAATTTTTTTATACATACGTTTGAAATATTCCAACAAATCACATCATCTTTGTTAAGATACACAAAAAAATCACCACCACATTCACGTCAAGTTAATCATAGTTATGAGAACCATTTAGATTCACTTTCTTTTTTGTTTTCTCTATTTGTTGACCTATCTTAATATCACTTAAGATGTTTTATTGGTAATATGTGCCTATAAATATTTAAAATTTCTAAGCTAATCTTCCAACTCCTTAGAGGAGAGTTACAAGCAAGCCTCTAAATGCTGCTTTTGCCTTTTTTATATCGTTCAGTAAAATGCTTACGTATTCGCTAATGGGAAACTTTTTACAATTATCTGTTCATGAAAGCTAACCCTAAGATTAAGTGTTCAGTCCTAGGTCTGACAGGAAGACGCCCTTTAGACTGATTAGGCTATCCTTGTCCTGTGCTGGTTATTAATGAACATCACCAAATAACCAGTACAGCCGTAACTATTGCCTTAATTTTTGTAACTCCGCGCATCGATAACATTTTGACTCGTTCGATGTATATTTTGCAGCCAATACAATAAAGTTTGTAATAATGATAGAAGATAAAATATTAAGCCCTGCACACAGTAACGCTATTAGTGCTTTACAAAAATTACGCGACTATAGCGGTGACGCAAGTGAGTTCTGGCCATCTTATATAGAGAACACCGCATTATTTCTAAATGCGCAGCGTGGTTTACTGCTCATACCGGACAAGGATGAATGGAGTCATTTAGTTAACTGGCCAAATAACCCTACTTTTTCTTCAGAATTACTTACTCATATTTCTAATTGTGCTGGCAAAGCAAAACAACAGCCACATAATCTAGAAATAATGGAATTCGAAGGTCATTCGATTCTTTCTTACTACCTCTATATGGAAAGCGACCAAAGTAGCGCGGTTATTTGCTTTATTCTTAGTGCTGAACAGTCTCATAGCGAAAACCAAACGACACTTAGGAACTATTTCGAATTTATCACAGATATCCCGATTGCATACTTTAAACATCAGCAGCTCATTGCCTCAGGTATGGATAATACAATCGCTTTTGAAGTGTTAGCTCTCTTGACTGAACTGCAAAATGCTAATTACTTTAAACAATCAACTCTTACTTTATGTAATGAGATTAGCAATAAGCTTAATTTTGATAATGTGTATTTCGGTTGGGTGGAGAAAGGCTATGTAAAATTACATGCCATGAGCCATAGTGATAAATTTAACCGAAAAATGCAGTATAGCCGTGCGCTCGAGAATGCAATGGAAGAGGCACAAGAGCAAAATCATGAAGTACAGTTTCCAAGTAATGGCATTCAAATAAAGCGCAATCATATTGAGGTTGCACGACAAACAAATAGCCAATCATTACTATCATTACCACTTCGAAGTAAAGGGGAAGTGGTCGCGGTCATTTTGGTGCAAAGAAATGCTTTAGATATTACAGAAGATGATATCGTTCGCCTGCGTATATTATGTGATCAAGTAACAGAAAGACTAGTCCTTCAGAAATATCAAAGCAAAAATTTTTGCGTACGCGCTATAGAAAACGGTCGCCAAAAGTTAAACAACGTTTTAGGCATAGAGCACTCTTTAACTAAGCTAACAATCGCACTAATAACTGTGTTTTTTATGTATATCAGTTTCGCCACTATGCCTTATAGGATTGAGGCGCCCTTTGTTTTAAAAACAGACAATGTTCATTTCATTACCGCGCCTTTCGATGCCTATGTTCAATCAAGTAATGTCAAGCCTGGAGACAATGTTTTAACGAACCAACCGTTAGTACAGTTGAATGTAGAAGATTTACTTTTACAGGAATCGAACTTGCAAGTGGATTTAAATAAAGCAAGCCGGGAAGCAGAGAAATACCGCGCGACACAATCTCTCGCTGATATGAAAATTGCGAATACACGCAAACAGCAAGTTGAAATTCATATTAATCAATTGGCCATAAAACTCAAAAAATCAACGATCAAAGCAAAACAGCAAGGCCTTGTGATTGAAGGTAATTTGTCACGCATGCTCGGTGCCCCTGTAAAAAAAGGCGATGTTTTATTAAAAATATCGCCGTTAGATCAACTCTATGTAGAACTAGATTTAGAAGAAATATTTATCCATGAAATGCGAAAAGGCCTAAAAGGACAAATCATTTTTCAAAGCCAACCTAACTTAAAGTATCCAATTATCCTCACTCAAATTTATCCGACTGCTGTTGCTAAAAACGGCAAAAATATATTTACATTAAAAGCCGATCTGACACATGAAGCTCAACAGTGGTGGAATCCTGGGATGAGTGGAATCGCTAAAATTGAATTAGGTCCACGAAATATATTGTGGATTTTAACGCATCGTACAATAGATACATTACGCATGTTTGTGTGGAGATAATAAATGAGTAACGCTCCCACCTTTAGTGACTCATGGCACCGAGTTAGCCACATTAAACTGTGCCTCAAAAGTACTGTGAAAGTGCATAGACAATTATACCGAGGTAAACCTTGGTATGTATTGCAAGATCCGTATAACAATCAATTCTTTAGAATCCCTCCTAAAACATACCGATTTGTTGCACAGCTAGTAATAGATCAAGACATTGAAAAAATCTGGCAGACAAGTTTAATAAACTTCCCTGATGACACGCCTGGGCAACAAGATGTTATTCAAGTCTTAACGCAGTTACACCACCATAGTCTGTTGGAATATGATTCTGTTACAGATAATGCGGCGGTTTTTGATCGACAAGAGAAGCTATTAAAAAAGCAATTTCGTGCAAAACTGATCAGTTTCATGTTCATTAAAATTCCTTTGTTCGACCCCGATAACATGCTGGTCAAATTTGGGCCTATTTTCAAGTTAGTCTGGAATAGATTCGGCTTGTCTCTGTGGTTGTTTTTTATTCTTTTAGGCATAAAAATCGCTATTGAGCGTTCAGATACCTTAATGGATCAAACATTCTCAGTACTCTCACCCAATAATTTATTAATCTTGTATTTAGCCATGGCGGGAGTTAAAGCAATACATGAATTAGGGCATTCCTTTGTCTGTAGGCACTACGGCGGTGAAGTACATACTTTAGGGGTCATGTTTATAATATTTATCCCCCTACCTTATATGGACGCAACCTCCAGCTGGGCGTTTAAGCACAAATCTCACCGTATTTTAGTGGCCGCGGCAGGCATGATGATTGAATTATTTATTGCTGCGATAGCCATTCTCGTTTGGGCTAATACCGGCCAAGGACTGACCAATAGCCTTGCATACAACATAATATTTATAGCCTCTGTTTCTACTATTTTATTTAACGCCAACCCTCTGCTGCGCTTTGATGCCTATTACATGCTATGCGACGCACTAAGTATGCCAAATCTCTATCAACGCTCTCGTAAGCAAGTGACTTATTTGATAGAGAAATTTTTATTTGGCGTTAAACATTTAGACTCTGCAGCATATAGCTTTCGAGAAGCCGTATACCTAGTGCTATATGCGATTTCAAGTAGCATCTATAAATTTATTATTTTCGTTGGGATTTTTTTCTTCATCGCAGATAAGTATCTAATTTTAGGCTGGCTAATGGCTATATTTAGTTTAAGTATGTGGCTAATTCCACCGCCAATTAAATTGATAAAGTACCTATCAAGTAATCAGCGAATAGCAAGACGCCGCAAAGTCGCTACTCGTATTACAGGCTTGATGATAGCAAGCTTTATAGTCATTGTAAGTATGATACCGTTTGCTAGCTTTGTTAGAGTCTCTGGCATCATTGAATCAGTTAACTATACACATATTATTAGCCAATCATCAGGCACCGTATCAACATTATTTGCTAGAAACGGACAGACCGTCGCGGTTGGCGCAGCGTTATTCCAATTAGACAATGATGAAATAGCCAATAACATTCAATTAACTAAATTGAGAATGCAAGAAAATTTATTACTTCAAAAAAAAGTGATGGGCAACAAAGCGTCTGATCTTTCACCACTTAAAATTCAGTATTTATCACTACAAAGTAGTTTATCCAAATTACAACGAGATCAAAATGCACTCACTGTTCTAGCACCGATTGGCGGCGTTTGGTTCGCTCCGCAATTAGAAAAGTTAAAAGGCACTTGGGTGATTCGTGGAAGCCAGCTAGGTTCTATTTATGATCCTAGTGAGTTTAGGTTCTCAGCCGTCGTTCTTCAAGATAATAACGCCTTACTTTTTCAAGATAAAAATAAATCGGCGCAAGTTAGAATTTCAGGCCAAGAAACACACAATATAAAGGTTGAAAACATTCTTTTACAAGATCATTTTAATACTAAACTACCCTCCGCCGCACTTGGTTGGAATGGCGGTGGGGCTTTAAATACCGATCAGTCAGATAACTCTGGTACTCAGTCCAAAGAACCCTTTTTCCACTTATATGCAACTCTGCCTGACAACAAACAAGTAAAATATAATCATGGTGTTTCTGGAGTATTACGCCTAAAAGTACCACCACAAACATTGTTAGAGACTTTGATTAGAGAGCTGCGTCAGACGTTCCAAAAAAGATTTCAACTATGACATTTCCCTCAGCTGATATATTTCACTTCGAGCTCAAAAAACCAACCAAGATTCATCGCTCTTTAGACAAGGGGATTGATACTCTCATTGGAAAATATAAAGCAAGAAAATCGTCGGTCAATCAATTCGTTAATCAAGCAGAGCAAGTTCAAAAATTGGTTGATAGTTACACCCCCGATATCCAAAGCTCTTTAGAGTGGCAAATAGATCAATGTAAGCATGACTTTATCAATCTTGTACAATTAAATGACAGTGCCATTGTGAATGCGCTAAGTCTACTCGCAATAGCCTCTTCTACTGTGCTCGGTTTGAAGCCACATAAGGTGCAGTTAATCGCAATCTTAGCCCTACAAAAAGGCTACATATTAGAGATGGATACTGGGGAGGGGAAAACCTTAGTTGCTGGTATTTCTGCAATTCTATATTCATGGAGCAATCGCCCCTGTCACGTCCTGACTGTCAATGACTACTTAGCACAACGCGACAGAGAGTTTATTGAACCGCTTGTTAATTTCTGTGGTTTAACTTGTGCATCAGTCATTTCAGAACACCAACCTCAAACAAGAAAACTATCCTATCAAGCAGATATCGTGTACGCGGCAACTCATGAACTATTAGCCGATTTTCTCAAAGATAAAATAGCCTTAAAAAATTGTAAAACGCTTAGTCAATTAGTGCTAAATAATGCATTTCAGCGTAACACTACCTCCCTCATTACTCGTGGTATACATAGCGTGATTGTGGATGAGATTGACAGCATCCTTATCGACCAATCCGTATCGCCACTGATTATAGCGCAACAGACTGAAAACAAGTTATTAGAAGATGGAGTGACAAGAGCGAAAATATTAGTTGACTTGCTCTTTATAGATCAACATTACCATGTAGATCATGAACACAAAACGATAAACTTCACTAAACAAGGTCTTGAACTTATATCTGAGCTAAGCCTTACTCTCCCCCTTATTTGGCAACATGAATCACGTCGTTTTGAACTTATTGAACAAGCTATCAGCGCAAGAGAGTTTTTCCTTATTGATCAACATTATATTGTCGAAGATCAAAAAGTCATCATTGTCGATGAATTCAGTGGCAGAAAAATGCCCGATAGATCTTGGAGTTTAGGTCTACACCAAGCAATTGAAGCAAAAGAATTAGTTCCCATCACTATGCCTAATAAGACACTAGAAAGAATGAGTTTACAGCATTTTTTCCGTTTATTTTCCAGAGTTTCAGGTATCAGCGGCACAGTTCTTGAAGCTGCAAATGAATTATGGCACATTTATAAACTCACAACTCTAAAAGTACCTAGAAACAAACCCAGTCAACGCCTGCATGAAAAAACCCACTTGTTTAAAAATAAAACCCTCAAATGGAAATTCATCCTAATGACCATTATAGAAAAGCACGAACGTGGTCAGCCTCTTTTAATTGGTACCCGCACAATCGAAGACAGTGAAACACTGGCTCATTACTTATCCAAAGAAGGTCTACACTATCAACTATTAAATGCTCGTTACAGCGAGATGGAAGCAAACATCATCAGTAGTGCTGGCCATTTTGGCAACATAACTATTGCTACAAATATGGCAGGTAGGGGGACAGATATAAAGATTGATGAGACAACCAGCGAGGTCGGTGGTTTGTTTGTAATAGTTACAGAATTACATGATAGTTCAAGGATTGATAGGCAACTGATAGGAAGATGTGCACGCCAAGGAGAAAAAGGGGCTGCGCAATACTTATTATCCCTGGAAGACCAACTTCTTCTAGATCATTTACCTAAGAAGCTTATTGTTTTTTTGAAATACTCTCTACATTGGCCATTGATTAACTATTTTACTAAATTATGTTTTAAATACGCACAAAAAAACGCAGAAATAAAATATTACAAGCAAAGACAACAAGTGCTTCATAATGATATTTCATTAAGAGAATCACTCAGCTTTAATAAAGAATAATTTTAGGGCGACGACTGATCTGAACGTCTTAGAGTATATTCCCCAAAATTAATTACACCTTAAATCTAGCTGTTTGCTTTAAAGCATTTACTCTAGTGAATATTGATGTTTTTCCTAACTTAAAAACGTCCGCTTATGACACATAGCAGCCATTTCAAATGGTTCTAATGAAAATCAATCGGAGTATAATTTAGTTTTTAAAATATTGAAGTTGGCCGTTCTACATTTTTACCCCCGTTCATTACTTGAAGAATTGAAGGTTGCCTTGTGATTGAAGTTAACCTTTATACTTAATCACATATTAACTAAACTGACTTTGTGGTGAGGTAATAAATATAGGCTATTTGTAATGGAGTTAAATAATGATTCTTGAAATACTTCCCGCTAATCTAATTGCTTTACCAAGCGTAAAGCTGTTACTTCGAGATACAAAATCTGCCATATATCATAAAATTTTAGACAGCAGTTTATTGGATAAAGAGATGTATTTATCTTCTATTGCAATATTATATATAGTGCGCGGAAAGCAAATAATCAGTAACTACGACAGTAAAGCGATTACCGTTAATGAAGGACAGTTACTTTTTTTATCAAAAGATATGTATCTCGTATCAGATTTTGTCACAGAAAATGGTCATTTTGAAGCAATTATATTTTTTATAGACGATAGTGTAGTACAACAAAATTGTACGCCCATTAAAAACAATGAAATAGATAATGTAATCCCAACTTTGGAAGCTGGCGATCAAATTGCTAAATATATGCGATCACTATTGGACGTATATCTACACTTTGAAAACAGTCACGATATGCTAGAGATAAAGACTAGAGAACTATTATCACTTATTAAATCACAAAGAAATGGAGATAAATTTTTATCACAATTGCATAGCCTAAAATCAAAACATAAAAGGCGGGATATACGAGAATTTATGGAATTAAATTTCCTAAAAAACCTTAACATAGAAGACTATGCTCTTCTCACTGGCAGAAGTAAGTCAACCTTCATGCGTGAGTTCAAAAAATTATATGCTACTACTCCGAACCAGTGGTTGATTGAAAAAAGACTAGGCAAAGGACATGAAATGTTGGTGAATACTAACACCAATGTAACTGATATAGCTTTTGAAGTTGGGTATGAAAATGTATCACATTTTATCAAAGCCTATAAAAATCGATACAAAATTACTCCTAAACAGCTAAAACGCAACTTACTGGCACAAATATCGTATTAATGACTTTTTTTGAGTAGTTTGATTGATGTATCTCTTTAAGATAATTGGCGGTAACTGTACAAATTCGTATAGATACTACAACAATATAATAGAGAGGATCTTTTTTGAAAAAATTAACGATTGTATTTTTGAGTATGTTTTTATCAGTTAGCTCTTCTTCTTATCTCATAGCAGGAGAAAAAATGATGAATGTGATTATTACCTTTGATGTTAAAAATGGTAAAGTTAAATCTTTTTTAGACATTATGGATGACGTAAAAGAAAATCTTGTTAAAGTTGATGGCTGTGAAGGAGTCGATATTTATAATGATGTAGATGATGATTCTGTGTTTACACTAGTAGAAACTTGGAAATCTAGAGAACAGCATAGCAGTCATATTTCTAAAGTCGTCGAATCTGGTGATTGGGATGTCATAGCCAGTCATTTAGAAAGAGATCCTGTCAGTAGCTACTTTAAAAAAATTTAATCACTATGTAGATTTTTTACTCGAAGTAGCATCCGTTAATTTGAAAATAGCTAATGCTACTTCGAGATTTTTACCATTAAAGCCAACTGTAAAATTACCTTACAAAAAAACGGAGTCGACTGCGCTAATTTGATCCTTAGTAAATATCGCCTTTCTGTTTTCACTTTAGATAGTAAATTGTTAATACCGATACCGATACCGATCACGAAAACACCCCGAGAGAACTGTACACAAAATGTCTCCTTTTGGCTGTCAGTCGCCATCGCTACCCAAGGTTCAGTGCTTGCAGGTCAGCCTGGGTAACGGCAAAATCTGACACAAAGCAGACTTTTTAAGATCAAAAATTAATGGTGCAATCACGCGCTTGTCGCGTACATTGGCTTAAGTTTGATTTCCATAGGCTGATAGACTAAACCTGCAGACTCTCCAACTTTTCCCTTGCACTCAAACCCATACTTCTCATAGGCAGGGACTGAAGACAGGGATGCGCTGACGGTGACAGTTTCAACCTTTGCGTGATTCAGGGCCGACGAAAGTAGCTTCCTACCAATCCCTTTTTTCTGGCGTTCAATGCTAATAAAAAGCATAGCAACATGACGACCTTCCTTCAGCTCGATTACGCCTTCGATTTTTCCATTGTTTTCGGCAACTAGCATCAAGTTGTCGCCCTTCATTCTGTCAAGAAAAGCATTAGTCGCGGCAATATTCGAAAAGGTTGAAATTCCTTCCTGCGATAATGTGTCAGCAACAGATCGCAAAAACGAAGCCATGCAAATTGCGCTTACAGGTTTAACATCCTTCTCTTCCATTTTCCTAACAATCACCGCCCCTCCAAAAACTTTATAGTTTAATAGTGTGCCGTCTAATAATTTACGTGAAAGTGATATCCACTAAAATTGGGACAACAGATTAATTTAAAAGTACTATTCGAAATAGCAAGCTGTAGTTTTTTTGCGCCCACGTATTATTTACAAAGATGCTGCGCGCGATCACTCAGCAATTTTTATCTAATTCTATGAATTTAAAAGAATTCGAGAGTATCACGTTGTGGCAAAGTGCGCCACGATTGTACAAAAACAATTAGAATAGGGGGGCTTATTGATATGCTGTCTATGCAGGTAGCGAATGTGGTCGTAATGTTGACACCAAAAGTGTCCGCTATTGGCCGTCAGCGGACATTAAGAATGAAGATAGCACCTTGCCACATATTCAGTATACTCTTCCAAAAGTAACCTTTTTACTGGAACATTTTGTAAATTGCTTCTTCTACTTTAGCATGCGCATTTTTTGGAACGAAAGTACCATGAGCACTTAATAGTTGATCGAAATCAAGGCTTAACAAGCGTTCAAATTCAGTTCTTATCCCGCCTGGATCTTTAACCGATAGCTTCATCCACATTTTACTAATAAGCGTTTCTCGGCTGAAGCCTATTAGAGGCAATATACGTCGAGCTAACCAATTAGTATGAGGCATATGAGGAAATTCTGAATAGCTTTGAATGGCGTCGCAGGTTAAGAGTATGCCTGTCGAACGTTTTAGTAAGATTGCACCTTCTGGCTCGTTCAAATGATTAAACGCAAAGAGTTCTGCGTTGGAAAAAGGAAGTGCTCCTCCATCAGAAAGTACATATTTAATGACGGGCGTAGTGTATGTAATCCCGCCCTCGAAAGACCAGAAATCGGCATTGTAACGGTCCACATAAAACGGATCATCCATCCCGTGCCCAGGTCCAAGACGAAGTATATGAGCTACCTCTCCAAGCTCTTCCAAAGCTAAAAGACCAGTATCATCCATGCGGACAGGATTTATCAATGTCAACTGGCCATTCTCTCGAACAATACTCATATTTCGAGTAAAACGAATAATAGCATTGGGTTTCACACATCCATGAACAACATATAAGTCCTTTGCAATTTTTCTTGGCAAGTCGTGGGGTAATACGTCAGGATAGTTCATTTGTAGCCTTAATTAGTCAAGTTGTTTGTGGTTTGATATCTGTCGTCTTTCAGCTCAACACGGATATAAATGAACGTTAAATCTATGCTATTGCCTCATTAAAGAACCTAAAACCCGATGGCTTTCACCAGATGACACTAATAAAGTATAAGTAAAATACTCGAAATAAAATGCTTTGCTCAACTGCATTTGATGCAGAGTGTTTTCTGGCGTAACCAGAAAACACGATTTGTCAAATGTACGATGCAGCGGATTGTTATGCTTTTCTCTGTCATATATCAATGCTTGCTCGCAGCATGCATTTAATTTGAGCCAGTTTTCGAGTTCGCTAAAAGCGCAAGCCCGCTTAGCGTTACCAGGAAGGCTTCGGTCAGCATCCCCGACTGGATGTCTGCATTCGGCAGACCATCCATAGCCGCTCCCACCAAGCGGCCAGTCAAATAGAAGCCAAAGCAGAAAGTGAGTCCTATGAGAGCCTGTGATCGAAGTTTTCTGCGCCATAGAGAAAGCCATGCCAGCAGTCCGAACCCCATGTTTAACGCGTGATTTCCCCTCAACTCATTGAGTAGGGATATGTCTGTAGCGTCCACGGTCATCCCCAGCAGGGTCATAGATGACACCGGAGAGACCACTCGCCAACTTCCAAAGACAGCGAGGATGGTCCCGCCGACACACAATGCAAGCAAAGGTAGAAATCGCACAAAAACATTTGCCATTCTAAAGTTTACTTCTCGCTCTGGTTTGCTCTTGTTTTCCATTAGTCTTCACCTTTCTCATGTAGCTTTGCTATTTAAAGTTAGTCTATTTGTCATAAGTCTTCTTTTTTTATCCCATGATTTCTAGAAATCGGATTATAGAAGGTTGCTTTACGGAAATCAATATTTCCGTTTATTGTTTCAGGAATTAGTAATTTCCGTAATGTTTGATTTCTGCTAAGATTACGGACATGATAAAAGAAACTTCAAGACGTCCCGAAAAAACCAGAGGACGAAAACGAGATACAGGCCGTACCGAGGCGATACTTAAGTCTGCCGCAGACTTATTGTTGGAGGTTGGTTTTGATAGGTTTCGCGTACAGGATGTGGCTACACGTGCTGGTTCAGGAACCGGTGCTATCTACCGGCGGTGGCCTAAGAAGGAGTCGTTAATCACCGAGGCAATAAGGAACATGCCAGTTCCGGAGTCGGTGGTTACCGACGATCCTGTCGCGGATTTGCGAGCTATAGTTGGGCCTAAATGTATTAGCTCTGCCGAAAAGCCAGATTTAGTACCTGGCCTTATTTCAGCCATGCGTTCGGATACAGGGATTGAAGAAGCGGTTAAAGAAGGCTACAGCCTCGAATATCTACGAAATGCTATCGCACGAATAATTGGAGACGATAACCCACACCTCGAGCTGTTAACCGACCTTACTCCAGCAATTGCGTTGCTTCGATCTTCATTTACACCGGAATCAATCGATCCTCATGAAATGACTGACGAGATCATGTCGCTCATTCTGTCCATAGCCAACCAAACAGATTAAATGGTTATGAGGTCATTACCGAAGTCTGCTAAGACTTATTGATCGGCGAAATCTAGTTAAAAGTACTCAGTCTGTAAAGAAGCTCGAAGACAGCTTTGAGCAGGGATAACCCTATTTAGGTAATCGGTCAATGTCCGCTAAGTCGCTATTTTTTTCCTGTCGATGAGCCAGCTTTATTGCCTGTTTCACAAACCAAAAATTGTAGAAGTTAATACTCTACAAACCAGCTAAATCTCGAATCATGCCAAGTATGAGCATATATACTAAACATAACTACACCGCTCGTTATCATTAGAGAGTTTGATAATACTTTCCACTATTAAGACTCCCATCCCCTCGTAATGAACGTTAATGTTTATTACGAGGGGATGGGCGTAAAAGCCTATTAGCTTCAATTCCCCAATAAACTAAAGATTACAGCCTTGCTTTTAACAAAATAGAAAAAGCGAGTAAAATTTTTAGAATCGAAAATAGTCCGCTATTGGCCGTAAACTGCCCTATACTTCCGTATTTACAGAGCCTCTATCACGGATCTACTTAAGCTGAAGATAACTTTTTAATTAATGAATTTGATAGCGAACTCCTGGTTAAAATCAGCTAAAAAAAAGGCGAACCATCTCTGGTCCGCCTTTTTGCTACTTTCTTGAGGTGTTAACCAACTTCATTAAGTTAACCATCTTCATTAAATCGTTAACCAACTTAATTAAAGACCCTCACAGGTTTTTAATTAGTCTCTATAGCTGTCGATACTCGGGCAGCTACAGATAAAGTTTCTATCGCCAAACACGTTATCTACGCGATTAACTGATGGCCAGAACTTGGCGGTTTTGCTAGCAGCTGTTGGGAATAGTGCTTCCTCACGCGAATAAGGATGATCCCAATCAGACATTACATCATGCTGCGTATGCGGTGCATTTACAAGAGGGTTGTTGTCAACTGGCCACTCGCCTGCTTCAACTTTTGCAATCTCAGCGCGGATTTTAACCATCGCTTCTACTAAGCGATCAATCTCAACTTTAGACTCTGACTCAGTTGGCTCGATCATCAGTGTGCCCGCTACTGGGAACGACATAGTTGGTGCGTGTAAACCGTAATCCATCAAGCGCTTGGCAATATCTTCTTCAGAGATGCCAGAGGTTTCTTTGATGGGACGAATATCAACGATGCACTCGTGTGCCACTTTATCATTGCGACCGCGATACAATACCGGATAGTGCTCAGCAAGCTTATCAGTCATGTAGTTCGCACCCAAAATAGCATTTTGAGTAGAGTGCTTAAGACCGTTTTTACCGAGTGTACGAATGTACATCCAAGTGATTGGCAAAATGCTAGCAGAACCAAAAGGTGCTGCAGCCACTGCGCCATTATTAGGACTTACTTCACCACCTTGCATCACTTTGTGACCTGGTAGGTACGGCGCTAAGTGGCTTTTAACACCGATAGGGCCAACACCTGGTCCACCACCACCGTGTGGGATAGCGAAAGTTTTGTGCAAGTTAAGGTGCGATACGTCTGAGCCAATTAAGCCCGGCTTAGAAACACCCACTTGTGCGTTCATGTTGGCGCCATCCATGTAGACTTGTCCGCCACACTGATGAATCACATCACAGATTTCGACGATCTCTTCTTCATAAATACCGTGTGTAGATGGATAAGTAATCATGATGCAAGATAGGTTCTCAGCGTGCTCTTGAGCTTTCGCTTTTAGGTCTGCAACATCAACGTTACCTTTTTCATCACACTCAACAATCACTACCTTCATGCTCATCATTGCAGCAGAAGCGGGGTTAGTACCGTGTGCTGATGATGGGATAAGACAGATATCGCGATGACCTTGGCCATTCGCTTCTTGATACTTGCGAATCGCGAGTAGACCGGCGTATTCACCTTGTGCACCTGAGTTAGGTTGCAGTGAGATATTGTCGTAACCGGTAATTTCCACCAGCATCGCTTCCAATTGCGTATGCATGGTTTGGTAACCTTGCGTTTGCTCAAGCGGTGCAAACGGGTGCACATTGCCAAATTCATTCCAAGTGACAGGAATCATTTGCGAAGTCGAGTTTAACTTCATAGTACAAGAACCCAGAGGGATCATGCCGTGTGCTAATGAGTAATCTTTGTTTTCTAAACGCTTTAGATAGCGCAGCATTTCAGTTTCAGACTGGTAGCTGTTAAACGTTTTGTGCGTCAAAATAGCATCGCTGCGACGCATCTCATCACTGATACCAGTGGCAGCCCCTGCTACGATTTGTGCATCTAATGCTGCCACATCTAAGCCGTGACCTGCACCTAAAATAATATCAAACAACTGGGCTACATCAGCCGCTTTTGTCGTCTCATCAAAGGAAATACCATAAGCGCCGTTACCTGATTGACGTAAGTTACAACCAGCATCTAATGCGCGCTGGTAAACAGCTTCATCAGCATTAAAAGTAATAGTATCGAAGTAGCTATCGTTAACACTAACACCTTTTTCGCTTAAACCGTTGGCTAAAATAGCGGTCAGTCTATGGGTGCGCTCTGCTATGCGTTTCAGACCATCTGGGCCGTGATAAACCGCATAGAAGCTTGCCATGTTGGCAAGTAATGCCTGCGCTGTACAAATGTTTGAAGTCGCTTTTTCACGTCTAATGTGTTGCTCACGTGTTTGCATCGCCATACGCAGTGCGCTGTTGCCGGCGCTATCTACCGATACACCGATAATACGGCCCGGTACTTGACGCTTAAGCTTATCGCTTGCTGCAAAGAAAGCTGCGTGTGGACCACCAAAGCCCATCGGCACACCAAAACGCTGCGATGTACCTAATACGATATCCGCTCCCAGCTCGCCAGGCGACTTAAGCAGTACCAATGCCAGTAAATCAGATGCCACAGCAACCATCGCTTTTTGCGCTTTTGCTGCACTGATATGCGTCGCAAGATCAGTCACAGTACCGTCAGTTGCCGGGTACTGCAGCTGTGCGCCAAAGACATCATAATCGCCAAGTTTATCAGCGCTGTCGATCACTAATTCGTAACCGAAGTATTCGGCACGGGTTTTGATCACGTCAATCGTCTGTGGGTGTACGTCAGAGGAGACAAAATAGGTGTTTGATTTTTTACGATTAGCACGCTTGCAAAGGGTCATCGCCTCTGCGGCAGCTGTCGCTTCATCTAGTAGTGAAGCATTCGCTAAATCCATGCCGGTGATGTCCATCACCATCTGCTGGTAGTTTAGTAATGCTTCCAGTCGCCCTTGAGCAATTTCTGGCTGATAAGGCGTGTAAGCTGTATACCAACCTGGATTCTCTAGAACATTACGCAAAATGACGTAGGGAACTTTCGTGTTGTAATAACCCATGCCGATATAAGATTTGTTCACCTTATTTAGCTTGGCGAGTTGTTGTAACTCTAACAGCGCATCTGATTCGCTTATGCCTTCATCCATGGCGAGAGCATCGTCTAAACGAATGGATCCAGGAACCGTTTGTTCGATTAAATGATCAAGGGAGTCTAACCCTAAAGCATTTAACATGGCTGTTTGTTGATCAGCAGAGGGACCAACATGGCGAGCGGTAAACTCTGCAGCGTTTTCTAGCGCTTGCAAAGAGGCTGTGTTATTTGTCATTTTGATAACCTTTAGAGGAAACGGTGCTTAAAACGGGTAATATTAGGAGACTGTCCGAAAACAGGCTGATCTACTGCGATCAAGCTTATTTGGTTAAAATCAACACAAAATTTCGTTAAATAGCACGCTATTCGCCTAAAATTAACGTTAATTTACATTCAAATAATCTTACTCTCGCTACGATCGCTGTTCTCGGACAGCCTCCTAGACCTCACTGCCGTGCGTACAAGGCAAGAGGTCTATGCTTTCTTTCATATTAAATAAAGTACTTGCGATCAGTTATAGCTGCACGTACTGTATTTAGGGCAATGCTTTAGTCTTCGTCAGCAACTTTTGCTTCGTAGCCTGCTGCGTCCATTAGTTTATCCAGCTGTGATGCATCGCTAAGCTTAACTTTCGCGATCCAAGCGCCTTCAAATGAATCTTCGTTGATCAGCTCTGGCGAGTCATCAAGTGCTTCATTCACTGCTATGACTTCACCACTAACAGGTGCATAGATGTCTGAAGCGGCTTTTACTGATTCAACCAAAGAAAACTCAGTACCCGCTTCAATCTCAGAACCTACTTCTGGCAGTTCAACAAATACAACATCGCCTAATAACTCTTGAGCGTGATCAGTAATACCGATAGTGACGCTTCCGTCACCATTGTCACGTACCCATTCGTGTGATTCTGCATATTTACGATCTGTTGGTAAGTTGCTCATTTGTTACCTCGTCTGTTTAGGTAGTAAGGGAATATTTCCCTTATAATAAATTTTGTTCAAATTATACCGTAAATGAGAGAACTGTCACGGTCCACTTACAGCTTTATGGCGATTATCTTAAGATCAAAGCACAAAGATAATCGCCGTGGGGTTTTTAGCGATATAGCGGGAAGCGCTCACACAATGCTTTTACTTGTGCGCCAACCTTTTCTTCAACCGCTTGGTTATCTTCTGGATTAGCGGCTAGCCCATCCAATACATCGCCAATCAAGTTACCGATCAATGCAAACTCTGCATTATCAAAGCCACGGCTAGTACCTGCTGGTGTACCTAAGCGAATTCCCGATGTCACCATTGGTTTTTCAGGATCGAAAGGTATGCCATTTTTGTTGCAGGTAATGCCAGCACGTTCAAGTGCTTGCTCGGCAATATTACCTTTTAAACCTTTAGGACGTAAATCGACCAACATCAAGTGGGTATCTGTACCACCTGATACGATATCGACACCGCGCTCCACCAAAGTATCTGCTAACACTTTAGCATTGCTGACCACCTTTTCAATATAACTGCTAAATTCTGGTTGCAAAGCTTCGCCAAAAGCGACGGCTTTAGCGGCAATCACATGCATTAACGGGCCACCTTGTAGACCTGGGAATACCGCTGAATTGATTTTTTTACCCATATCTAAGTCGTTTGATAACACCATGCCACCACGCGGACCGCGCAATGTTTTATGTGTCGTTGTTGTCACTATGTGCGCATGCGGCATTGGCGATGGATGAACGCCTGTGGCAATCAAACCAGCGATGTGTGCCATATCAACCATTAAGTAAGCACCAACTTTATCGGCGATTTCTCTAAAGCGTGCAAAATCTAGCTCTCTTGGAATAGCAGACCCACCCGCGATAATTAGTTTGGGCTTACACTCAATCGCAATCGCTTCTACTGCATCGTAATCAATGCGTTGGGTTTCTTCGCTCACACCGTATTGTACAGCGTTGAACCACTTACCTGATTGCGCCGGACGCGCACCGTGGGTTAAGTGGCCACCGGCATCCAAAGACATGCCTAAAATAGTATCGCCAGGCTGCAATAGCGCCATGAAAACCGCACCGTTTGCCTGTGCGCCAGAGTGAGGCTGCACGTTAACAAACTGCGCATCAAACAATTTTTTAGCACGCTCTATCGCCAATATTTCAACTTCATCGACATATTCGCAACCACCGTAATAACGACGACCCGCATAACCTTCTGCGTATTTATTCGTTAGCACTGTACCCTGCGCTTGCATCACTGCTTTTGAAACAATGTTCTCAGAAGCGATCAGTTCGATCTGCACTTCTTGGCGATTAAATTCGCGATTAACCGCCGCATCCACTGCACTATCTACTTGCGCTAAGTCTTGACTAAAAAACTGTTCTAATTTATTCATTTTCACTACCTACATTCTATCGATAGCCCTTTGCTATCTTTTTTAAAAATTAAAAATCTATACACCTAATAGAGAATACCGCTAAACTACTGCGCTCAACAATACGGCGTAAAAAATCTGCTCAACATGCTCATTTACTCCAGTAAACTCCGCTATTTCGCAGGCTTTTTCCTTGTCTTGTTTTCGCTCGCTACGTTTTGCGTCACCCTCTAATAGCGTTAATCAAGATCTTTAGCAATTAACAAGCGACCGCATTTACCGCCAATCCACCTGTTGAAGTTTCTTTATATTTTTCCTGCATATCGACGCCCGTTTGGCGCATTGTCTCTATCACGGAATCAAGGGAAACGTGGTGTTCACCATCCCCTCTTATCGCCAAACGTGCCGCGTTGATCGCTTTCATCGAGCCCATAGTGTTACGTTCAATACAAGGCACTTGCACTAGTCCAGCGATGGGATCACAGGTTAAGCCTAAGTTGTGCTCCATGCCTATTTCAGCGGCATTTTCTACTTGTGAGTTAGTCCCCCCTAACACGGCACAAAGAGCACCTGCTGCCATAGAACAGGCCACGCCTATTTCACCTTGGCAACCCACTTCAGCGGCTGAGATAGACGCGTTCTTTTTATAGAGCATGCCTATCGCCGCTGCTGTTACTAAGAATTTAACAATGCCATCATCATTTGAATTAGGAACAAATTTCACGTAATAAGCTAATACGGCGGGAATCACACCTGCAGCACCGTTTGTAGGCGCTGTCACAACTCTTCCGCCTGCGGCATTTTCTTCATTCACCGCCATCGCATACAGGTTGACCCAATCCATTAAGGTGAGTGGATCTTGTAATGATTTTTCCGGGTGATCGACTAACTCTGCTTTAAGTTTATGCGCACGACGACGCAACTTAAGTTCACCCGGAAGTACGCCTGTCTGCGCACAACCTCTATCGATGCAATCGCTCATCACCTGCCAAAGATCAAGCACACGCTGGTGAATATCAACGCCGTTTGGCCTGACAGCCTCATTCGCTAAGACTAATTCAGAGATACTTAAACCGGCCTTTTCCGCACTGCTGATCAGCTCTTTTGATGAGTTAAAAGGGTAAGGTTCAACAAAATCGAGCGGCTCTTGCTCTGCACTGGCTATTTCTGCGAGCGATAAAACAAAACCACCACCGACAGAGAAATAGATATCATTTAATAGAATGATACCGGCACTGTCATAAGCGGTTAAACGCATGCCATTAGGATGCTCTTTTAAAGACTGACCAAAATTCATCACTAAATCCGTTTGCGGATCAAAGTTAACCAATTTTTTGCCATCTAAATTCAGCTGCTTTTGGCTATTAATTTGTTCGATATAGCCAGCCACTTTATCAGGGTCGACACAATCTACTTTTTCACCTAATAGACCTAGCATCACCGCTATATCCGTTGAATGTCCTTTACCTGTCATCGCGAGCGAACCGTAAAGGTTTGCTTTCACTTTAGCCACGCGCTCAAAATCATGCTGTGCGTGTAACTTTTCAAGAAAGCGGTTAGCGGCAACTAAAGGCCCAACGGTATGAGAACTGGACGGGCCAATTCCCACTTTAAATAAATCAAAAATACTTAACGACATAAGCTGGTGCCTCACACTTAATTTTTATAATCTTGCCAGCATTTATCTAATGGTGGTAACTGATGACAAGAGATTAACAACAGATTTAACAAAACACAACCAAAAGTTTCCTATTGGAAACACGTGTTGCATTTTACCTCTTCTCTGCACCTGCACGCTTGCCTAAAAGCTCCAATGTACAGCTCAAGATCCGCCATGCAAGGAAATACAAGCCATGCAAGCTCACCAGTAACGCATCAAACAGAGGTCTTAACGGGAGATTTAAGAGCACTGGAGCACAAACGTAATTACAAACAATTTCCAATAGGAAATTTTTTTCCATTTTCTTATTAATCCTGTTAACATAGCCGGCAGTTGAAACTACAAGCTTCAGTATCATCCGAATTGAAAATAATTACTTGTCTATTAAGATATTTAGAAAATAGACTTAGAAAGAAACAATGGAGATCCTCTTATGTCTGATAACCTTTTACGTACCCCGCTATATGATTTACACCTAGAACTCGGTGGAAAAATGGTCCCTTTCGCGGGTTTCGAAATGCCAGTTCAATACCCACTAGGCGTAAAAAAGGAGCACCTTCACACCCGAGAAGACTCAGGTCTATTTGATGTTTCTCACATGGGCCAAGTGAAGCTTGTGGGAAAAAATGCGGCTAAGGCACTAGAGTCGCTTGTCCCTGTCGACATTATGGATTTACCTGTCGGCAAGCAAAAATACGCATTTTTCACCAATGATGCCGGCGGTATCATGGATGACTTGATGGTCGCTAACTACGGTGATTACTTATATGTGGTGGTAAACGCTGCCTGTAAAGAGCAAGACATCGCTCACATGCGCGCCAATCTTGGTGATGATATCAGTATCGAAGTATTAGATGATCGCGCACTTATTGCTATTCAAGGCCCTAAAACAGCACAGGCCCTCGCCCGTATTCAACCTGCACTACAAGACATGGTCTTTATGGATACGCAGCTGATCGATATCGATGGTGCACTTTGCTACGTTTCTCGCTCAGGTTATACCGGCGAAGACGGTTATGAGATTTCTATTCCAAATGCTGATACAGAGCGTCTAGTGAAGTTATTTCTAGCCCAGCCTGAAATTGAAGCGATTGGTCTTGGTGCACGCGACTCACTACGTTTAGAGTCAGGCCTTTGTCTATACGGAAATGATATTGATACAACCACAACACCACTAGAAGCTAGCCTTATCTGGGCGATCAGCAAGAACCGCCGCGCAGATGGCGAACGTGCAGGTGGTTTTCCAGGTTCTGATATTATCTTAAGCCAAATCACCAACAAAGATTGGACGCGTAAGCGCGTTGGTTTGCTAGGAGAAGGTCGGGCACCTATTCGCGAAGGTGCTGAGCTTTTCAATGAAGCGGGTGACAAAATAGGTATCGTCACTTCTGGTACTTTTGGCCCTACAATCGGCAAACCTGTGGCTATGGGATATGTTGAAACAGCGTATTCTAGCCTTGAAACAAAAATCTTTGCAGAAGTTCGAGGCAAAAAGCTGGCGATGATTGTTTCTCGTGCACCTTTTATTGAGCAACGTTACTTCCGCGGTTAAGCAACATCCCTTTTGTGGAGCATCTGATCACAGTGATGCTCCATTTTTTACAGCTTTCGTACGACTTCTACCCCCCCTCTTTAAGCACAAGTTTCTGCAGCCGCTCTCTAACTCTCGACAGAGTTCTGTCATTCTTTGCTAGCGATTTGCGTGCTATTCTTGGCACAATTTAATTTATTAAGAGAATGAATATTATGGCGTTAACTGGGAATTTTTTAATTACAGGCGCAGCAAGTGGCATTGGTGCAGCGATCGCAAAACAAATCGCAGGACCTAATTGTCGATTAATTTTACAGACTAAATCTAATCTTTCTGGCCTACAGGCTATTGCCGATCTCTGCCGTGCCAAAAACGCTGAAGTATTTACACTGCAAGGGGATTTAACCGAGCGTGCTGAGACCCAGCAATTTATAGATCGCGCTTTACAGATTTCTCCAGAGCTTGATGGTATTGTCGCTGCAGCCGGCTATCCTGACTGGGGAGACTTTGACAGTTTAACGGTTGATGGCTTAATGCAATCAATTCATTTAATGCAGCAGTCAACTTTCATGTTGTTGCAACAATGTACTAAATCACTGCAGAGCACCCAGGGTAGTTTCATTGGCATTAGCTCTTTTCTGGCTCATAAAATGAAGGTTGGAAACAATATTACTCCGGCTGCAGCATCGGCCAAAGCAGGCCTTGAAGCGTTGATAAAATCTTACGCGGTACAACATGCCGCTGTCGGTATTCGCTGTAATGCTATTGTGCCTGGCTATATCAAAAAAGATGGAGATAACCACACGCCATTAAATGCTGACGCCCTAGCCAAGATAAGTGCTCGTATCCCTACTGGCAGACTGGGACTTCCCGAGGAAGTCGCTTCTCTGGCGCAGTTTCTATTGAGTTCACGAAGTCGTTACATCACAGGGCAGTTATTACATATTGACGGCGGATTACTGTTAGCCTAATAAAGTAGAGATAGAGCACTTTCCTGTGGATATACCTTAAGTATATCTGCATGCAAAGTTTACCTTGGACGAGGAGTTCTCGCCGAGTTTTTCTTTACTCATCCTATAATTTCAACCCTATAACTTCAGCACTAGTTCATTTGATCCCTCGGCCGGCACTGCGCAACATATCAGCACTTGATTGTTTTCTACACTCGCTGTTGGTTTAGTTCTATAAGTCACCTCACCCGAAACAAGCGGTATCGCACAGGCTCCACAACGTCCATTTCGACAACTAAATTCAGGTTCTAGCCCTTGCGCCTCTGCTGTTTCTAACAAAGTTTCATCGCCGTGTTTCCAGTGTTGCTCAACGTTAGACTCGCTAAATTGCACTAAGCTTTGCTCCGCTTCGGGCTTTAGCTGCGCATCAACTATCATCTCTTCACTGATCTGTCTTTGTAGAGAAGCAGGTCCAAATGCCTCTGCAAAGATACGCTCATCGGGTACCCCTAGCTCGATTAAAGCATCGTATTGAGATTGCATAAAACTTGCCGGCCCGCACAGGTAAAAGTCAGAATCATAAAATGCGCCATCAAGGGCAAGCAACTGTCGATAGACATTGGCACTTAATCGCCCTACTGCGCTAAAATCAACACCTGGCTTCTCTCCAGCTAACGCTTTGCTAACAAAACTTAAATAACCTATCCCACCTTGGCTTGCTTTTGCCAGATGTTTGAATTCACCACTAAAAGCACGTTCTTGAGTCGTACTACTGGCTTGAATAATGGTCAATGGGCGCTGGTTACGATAGCGAATGCTTTCATTATAACAATACGAAGCCATCGCTATCATAGGTGTAATACCAACACCTGCGCCAATTAATACGCCACGGCGTGACGCTTGCGGGTCTATACAAAACTCACCGCGAGGCACTTTGATGTACAGCGTATCTCCAGCCATTAATTCACTGTGCAAATACTGCGATACGCCATCGCGCAGCTCTTTTTTAACAGATATGCGATAGTACTGACTAAGAGGCGCTGATGACAAAGAATAAGCTCTGACTAATGGCTTACTGCTATCATCTAAAGCCACTTTAACCAATAAATGCTGGCCAGCTTTAAAGGGTAATAAAGGCGCATTGTCTTGGCTTTGCAAATAAAAGGAGCGGACATTGTCGGTTTCATCGACAGTTTTAGATATTTTAAAAGGACGCCACATATTCTCGGTTTTGGCTTGATCATCAAGTGCTGTGGCCTCTGCCCAAGTACCTGTCATCAACGTATTTGGAGAATACTCGCCTAAAGCCGCCCTAAAAGGCAATGCATCTTTTATGCAAATACCTTGCTCTAGCTTAAATGTCCAAGAGCGCTGCGCTCCTTGAAAATGATTAAGCGCTTCACTCTTCTCCCAATCGAGCTCAACGGTCCCCGTCAACATCATGATTTCGCCTGTTGCAAAGTCAGTGAACAGCAACCCAGCTTTTGGATTGAGTAAAAAATTTCCCAAGGTGTTAAACAAGTTATTCCCCGGATAATCCGGAATCGTTAAGCGATTACCGACTATTTTTATAAACCCGGGTCGCCCACCTCTGTGTGAGACATCAACCCCTTCTTTGTTAACTTGCGAAGTGGCTTTTACCGCACTGGCCACATAAAACGAATCTGCGTTGCCAATAAAATTGCGTGCATCTTGATCTAATATTTTGAAAGTGTTTTTCTCATAATTGGCACCATGCACATCTGCATCGCGGATGTATTTAAAATGCCTGTGCTGTATGTATTGCGGGCAATTGCCGAAAGATTGCCCAACCTTAAACTCAATACCGCCATCATTAAGCGGGTTGATAAAACCATTGACACGGTTGCGTCGGCGAGTATGCAACTCTATGCCTAGTAGTCCTATAGCGGCATTCTCCCTGTGATAGGCACACTTAAGTGGATCTCCAGTAATGACCTTTGAGCGTATCTGCAATTTTCTTGAATTTGGCGAGCTAACAGCACCTTTGTTACTTGGTAAAATAGATGCCCAAGGCCTGCCCTCATCATCCACACTGCCGACAATTAAAAAAGGCAACTGTGTGTAAAATTCTCGATGCTGATCAGGCATGTAGGGGCGAATGATGCGCTTGCCTATCGCCTCTGTTTGCTCACGTACACCCGCTTTCGTTTGCAGTATCTGCTCACCCTGATGAAAAGGCGATGCATTATCTTTTTCATCGGAGCCGGTCATTTCTAGATCTTTCATAAAAACCTCGCAACAGCGCTGAGCATGCTATTTGTATAACATGCATCTGCGCTCTCATTTACGCCAACAAACCGACTTTGGAAGAAACCATTGGTTTGAACCCCTCTAGGGCTTCAACATTGGCCAATAATCGACTGACATTTGGATAAGGTGCTAACGAAATACCGCCCTCTGGCGCATGTGCGACATAGCTATAGATGGCGATATCAGCAATGGTTGGTCTATTAGCCACTAAATACTCTTTACCTGACATATGCCGTTCCAGTTTAGTCAGTGCTTTCTCTGCAATGCTTTTGGCAAACACAGGATCAATGTCTGCATTAAAAACGTTGATCAATCTTGCCGCAGCAGGGCCAAAGGCGATTTCACCAGCAGCAAGCGTCAAAAACCTTTGCACTTGTGCTTCTTCTACTGGATCTTGTGGAAGGTAGTCATTGGCATATTTACGCGCTAGATAAACCAAGATGGCACTTGAATCACTAATCGCTTCGCCATCATCTACAATAGTCGGTACTTGCCCATCGGGATTGAGCGCTAAAAAAGCTGCTTGCTTATGCTCTCCTGCTGCTAAGTCAATAGTGTTAACCTCGTGATTAATGCCGGCAATGCTAGCAAATAATTCTACGCGATGTGAGTGACCTGAAAGTGGGAAGCCGTGGATAGTAATTGCATTGTTCATGTTGCTCTCTCCTGATGTATTTATCGTGTCATTGAGTACCCACTATATTTACACCACCAAACAAAGACAATAACTTGAAAAGCGGAATCTTTATGTACATTATGTGGATAATAAAACATTAAGGGTTAAAAAAGTTTATGGATACCATCAAATGTATGGAGGCCTTTGCCGCTGTGGCGAGCAATCAGTCATTCACTGGTGGCGCTAAGCAACTGGGTTTAAGCACTAAACTGGCCAGTAAATACGTGCAACAACTTGAGGAGAAATTAAACGCTCAGCTTTTTTATCGCACCACCCGCAGCGTAACACTCACCGATACCGGTCAAGCCTATTATGAAAAATGCACCCCATTACTCGATCAGTTTAATGAGTTAGAAGGCCTAGTACAGCAGCGACAAGGTGAATTGGCAGGTACTATTAGAATTACCGCACCTACAGGTTTTGGCAGCAGAGAGTTGGTCAAAGCGCTTGGAGCATTCCAATTAATACACCCTAAAATAATGATCGACTTACAACTCGCCGATCATGTGGTCAATATTGTTGATGAAGGTTTTGATTTGGCGGTGCGCTTTGGCAGGTTAAACGATTCAACCTTGATCGCCCGCAAACTGCGCGATATGCGAGCGGTGATAGTCGCCGCACCTAACTATCTAAAGAAATACGGTAATCCTAAACACCCCAGCGCATTACAGACGCACAACTGTTTAATACAGATGACGATCAAAGAGCCCGCTAACTGGCCTTTTATAATTAATGGCAAGCAACACAGTTATAAAGTTAATGGAACCTTTCATTCTAATTCACCGCGCGCATCCACACACATGGCGATTGATGGGCTAGGGATCGCTCGCTGTCCGCTGTACGCAGTTCAATCTCATATTGAAAAAGGCCAACTTCAATTATTATTTGAAGAGTACGAAGCATCCACCATAGGCTTGTATGCAGTCTACCCGCCCAATCGCCACTTAAGCACAAGGGTTCGCGCTTTAATCGACTTTTTAGTAGAGCGCATGTCTAATTAAACTATCTTAACTCAGGACTGTGCTAGTATTCTTCTCTACTAAAGGGGGAAACAATGACTGAAATTAACTTTACACTAGTACTTATCGCTTCATTCCTAGCCGTCGCCAGCCCAGGTCCTGCCACTTTGGCGATAGCGGGCACATCTATGGGACAAGGTCGTTTAACAGGTGCGGCACTGGCGACGGGCATTAGTACCGGCTCAATCATTTGGGCATGTTTAGCCGCATTGGGCTTAAGCGCCATTATGTATACTAATGTTTGGCTGTTTGAAATGATGCGCTATCTAGGTGCTGGCTATTTGCTGTTCTTGGCCTATAAATCTGCGCGCTCTGTTTTTTCTAATAAAGAGTTAGCGATAAAAAGCAGCCAAGGAAAACACAGTAGTTCACTAAAATCTGCCTATCTAAAAGGCGTGGCGATTCACTTAACCAACCCCAAGGCCATTTTCTTTTTTGCCTCTTTGTATGCCATCGCCATCCCTGCCACTGCAAGCATTGAAGATGTATTACTGCTGAACGCCTTAATTATCTCTCAAGGATTTTTGGTCTTTCAGTGTTACGCTTTTATCTTTTCAATTGGCCGGGTACGGGAATTTTACACTCGCATGCAACGCGCGTTTGAAACCTGCTTTGCGGCAGCGTTCGGTTTTGCTGGCTTTAAAATACTGACACTTGAATTGTCGCAATGAACTAAAGTATTAGCTAGTTCCCATCCAGAAACAGATGCCTACTGCGAACGCCTCACTGACTCAACCTGATCACCACTAGATATAGTTATT
>Ga0209292_1000650_pt1 | contig 44755 bp, 38 predicted proteins | sample GOMGulsemesocosm_2_FD_184634 | JGI IMG/M metagenome (GOLD analysis project Ga0209292, IMG submission 184634) | Methane-oxidizing microbial communities from mesocosms in the Gulf of Mexico - GOM9C Gulf of Mexico (SPAdes) (version 2) | ecosystem: Environmental > Aquatic > Marine > Cold seeps...
CTGCAACCGCATCTGAACCATAGATTGCAGCAGCACCATCACGTAGTACTTCTAAAGAACGTAAACCTGATACAGGTAATGTATTTGAGTTAACAGTTGTAACTGGAACGAAGTTTTCTGATTGCGTGCCTGGATGGTTAACTAAACGACGACCGTTAAGTAAAGTTAATGTATTACCTGTACCGACACCACGTAAATTGATTGAAGATACATCGCCACGAGCATCATTTACGCCACCGTTACCTGTTGCGCCACCAAAATTAACTTCACCGATTTGAGGGATTGAGCGTAATAGTTCATCACCCGTTACAGCGCCTGTATTTTCAATATCTTTTTCGGATAAAACTGTTACTGGCAATGTGCCAATATCTGTAGAACGTTTAATATTAGAGCCTACGATGCTGATTCTTTCAATTTGCTCATCGTCTGATTTTGTTTCTGCAGCTTGCACAAGCTGAGGTGATAAAGCAGCTATAACACATAAACTAAGACGCGTAAGTTTGTGGTGACTTGTTGTATTTTTGATCATGAGATTTCCCGTTGTCATGTCCAGTTATAATTAATCAGATTTATTTTAGTTTTTACCCGATCATATATTTCCATACTTATTCCAGCTGCTTTAGTTCAATTAAACTAAGCGGCAATACCAAACTATTTCCAACTGCCCGAACTGATAAATAGCCTGTGCCTATAACCATGAATAAAAATGGTGCATTAAACAATTGACACTTAATAACAAGACTATAACCTTTGGTTATACCTTTTAACATTTTAAAGAAAATACAATTAATTAATTAACTGTTAAGTTCTATTTAACGACAGTAATTTATTGTAATTTACATAATCAAAACAGTTAAACTTTATGAGACCAATGTTACGATACATCAGCTCATTGAGAGTCAGTGATAATTAATAAGAATCTGTTTCTCACTCGTTTTACTTACATTGAAATAATAAATTAAGTGTAACCTCTTACAAATTTACTATTGTAAGTATGGCAACAATTAAACTGTTTTATAAATAAACAAAATAAAAAATAATAAACTCAGGTGGCTATCTTATGAGATTACGACATATTGAAATTTTTCATGTGATTTACATGACAGGTTCGATAACTTATGGTGTGCTCAATTTTTCTCAGGTTGATATGAATGCTTATAACAACACATTAAAGGTAATTATATGAGATTAAGACATATAGAGATTTTTCATGCGATATATATGACTGGGTCGATAACAAACGCAGCGCAATTCTTACATGTATCTCAACCTTCAGTCAGTAAAGTGTTAGCTCATGCTGAAATGCAATTAGGGTTTGACTTATTTCAACGAGTTAAAGGCAGGCTTATTCCAACTGCAGAAGCTCATATGTTATTTAATGAAGTTGATAAAGTGTATAAACAAATACGATCGGTGAGAAATACCGCTGAAAATATCAAAAAGAGTAAAAAAGGCAATATTAATATTGGATTAGCGCCCGCATTAGGGTTTGATTTAGTGCCAAAAGCGGTTGCTGAATTTAAGAAAACACATCCAGATGTAAATATTAATATTCAAACTATGCACAATGAACAAGTACAGCAAGCGTTACTTGAAAGGAAAATTGATTTTGCATTAATGTTTTCGCCACCTCCTTTACCTGGTATTACACAACAGCTCGTTTTGCAGTCAAAATTGATGGTGGTATACCCAAATCAATTTTTTCCTAAGAAACCTGAATCTATGAATGTAGAGCAACTAATAGATCAAGAAATAATTGGTATTTGGGACAGTGGCCCATTAGGAGATATCGTATTTAATCGAATTACAGATCAAGATATCGAAATGAAATGTAATATTCAGGTTCAAACATATTTTATTGCAGCCAGACTCGTAGCACAAGAAATGGGGGTATGTATAATCGATGAGTTTACAGCTAAAGGTAATTTATGCGATAAAACTTCAATAGCAACACTATCACCTTCTCTACATTTTAATTTACAAGCGCTTCACTTAACAGATCAGCAACTTTCACAAACCTCCAAACACTTATTAGATGAAATCCATAATGTTGCAAATAACAATGATTAATTTTGGACTGCCTGTTACATGCTATAACTCAAGGTTATAATGTCTGTAACAGACGGTCCTTTTAACAAGTGACATGTTGATATAATTTATCTGTGATTAAAAAATATAGTGCAAATTGATTTTTTAGGGTTTAACGAGTTTAAACATTGAAACGTCAATTGCCCTAATGAGGTCATCATGGAAAAGCAATTTTATCCGACACTTGAATTAGCAAAACATTTTGCTTCTAATCACCGGTTCACCAGTTCAATTGACTATCATTGTAGACGACCTCTTTGTGATATTGCTTTACCTTCAAACCCTCAAAAGTATTATAGAAACCAATGGATAAGTTGGTATGATTTTTTGGGAACAAAACCTGTAACCAGCAAGCTTTATCAAAATTTTGAAGTTGCTAAAGAGATGGCCAAATCTCTGAAGTTTAGATCTATTAAAGATTATAAACTCACATGTAAAATAAAAGATAAAGCCTTATCCGTATCCCCTAATGAAAAATTTAAAGCGCGTTGGCTTAGTTGGGAAGATTATTTAGGACTAAGCGAATGTTCTATATATAAAACTTACGGTGAAGCACAGAATTCGGCTAGAAACCTTAAAATAAAAAGCTCTATTGAATACGCTGTTGTACGTAAAGCTTACGATTTAAGGTTGCCATCATCTCCTGAGTTGGCATATAAAGATCAATGGAAAAATTGGTATCAGTTTTTGGGTACTCAAAATCCTGCGATAAATTTATATGCCAACTATTTAACTGCAAAGCATGCGACTAAAAAATACAACATCACTTCTGCCACTGACTATGCGAACAGATATAAAGAGTTGGATGAAAAATTACCAAGCACTCCCAAACGTAAATACGGAGAAGATTGGGTTAGTTGGCAAGATTTCCTAAATTTAAATTAACATTTAGATATATTTTTCCCTTATAATTCAAAATAAAATAATTATGCACTTTAATGAATGTAATTAGTTACTTCATTACGTGTCTAAGCATTATTCACTATAATTAAAGGTATAAATATCAGTTTGATAGCGTGTAGACCGTAATCGATTTTTGATATTATATTTTAGTTAATTAATTTTATATTTATTCTAAATAATGAATTACCTGTTTCATCACATTATGTTAGGATTTTTATAATCAAACTTTTACATATACTTAAGTTAAGAAACATGAAAATTGCAGTTCCTCAAATTGAAACCCTAGATCATATATTGCCAGAAGAGCCCTTATTAATGATGGGAGCAGGCCCTGTTCCTATCCCTAAAGCCGTGGCCAACGCCAATGGGATCGTGATCAATCATTTGGGTGAAACTATGGGGAAGATAATCCACCAAATTAAATCTATGGCGGGTTATATTTTTCAAACAAATTCTCCTTGGATCGTCGGCGTTGCAGGCCCAGGCTCGGCAGCTATGGAAATGGCTGTTGCTAACTTAGTATGGAAAAATACGAAAGTATTGAGTATTTGTAATGGTTTTTTCTCAAATAGACTAGCACAAATGGCACAAAGAGCCGGCGCTGAAGTTGAGCAAGTCTCCATTATTGAAGGTCAAAGTGCCGACCCAATAGAAATACGTAAATTAATTGAAGAGCATAGTCCTGAAGTTATTACTATCGTACAAGGCGAAACGTCAAATACGACTTATAACCATGAACTCGCTGAAATAGGTAAATTAGCTAAAGAATATAACTGTTATCTCATTGTAGATGCTGTTTGTACTTTGAGTACCATGCCTTTAAAAATGGATGAATGGCATATAGATGCAGTAATTACAGGTGGTCAAAAAGGTTTAAGTTCTATCCCTGGAGTTTCGTTAGTTGCTTTTTCAGATCGCGCTTGGCAGCGTATTAACAATAGAGTCGTACAAATCCCTCAATGGACCTTAGATGCAATGCTAGCCTCGAACTTTTGGCATCAGGATTCTTATCATTACACAGCGCCCGTATCAGGTTTACTTGCATTACATGAAGCAATGCGACTGATCTGTAATGAAACATTAGAAAAAAGATTTCAAAGACATTTAACCTGTTCAACGGCACTTCAAAGTGCCATAGAAAGCTTAGGGTTAGAATTATACATTGAAGGTAAAAATAGACTTAATTCTGTGATTGGAATTCGTTTACCAGAACAACTTGAATCAAAAACAGTATGTGAACATATCTCAAGAAATTACCGAGTAGAAATTGCAGGTTCTTTTGGGCCGCCTATTGTACGAATAGGTCAAATGGGTGAACAATGTAGGGAGCATAACTTGTTTAGAACCATACATGCTTTTGGCTCAACCTTTAAAGATTTAGGTATTAAGGTTGATGTACCCGGTGGCATGGCACAGTTAGAGAATATGTTACAAAGGCAAAAGTTCATTTAACTTTAATTAAGTTCATATCAGTTAAAACAAAAAAGACCACAATAGTTTGGTCTTTTTTTATGTAAATAGTATTAACAGACAAAATGAAAATGGTAATTATAACCACGTAACAATTGGTAACACGCTTTAAAGTCAATAACTTCCAGTGTGATGTAATCTTAACCCCTTATTCAGTTTTCATTCATTTCATTAATTTAAGCTCAGCTTCTTTATATAGTTAAAGCAATGAAAGGATAGTTGCTTTTGTTTGTTTACGCTCAATTTTTAGTAAAACACTGCAATGGGTGAGCTAAATTAGAAACAAAGACGTTTTCTTTTGAGCTTTTAGAGTATATTTATATGAAAGCATTAATAACGGCCTTAATTTACCCACTGATCTTAATCTCTACAACTACCTTGGCCGATTTCACTTATGTCACAGGCAATATGCAATTACACGATGGTTTACTTCATGGTTCAAGTACAACATCGACAATTGAGGCTGGCCATACCTTTGATAATGCTTTAGGTGGTTTGACTGTTTTAACTGAGTTTGATGCTATTCAAACTGGTGAGATTAAAACCACCGACGAAGGTGATTCTTTATCGAGTTCACCTTATATTACTTTAGGTTTGGAGCAACACATTAATGTTAATGATAACTTTTGGGTAGCTGTTGGTTACCATTACTTACTTCATGATGGTAAAGCTTTGCAATATCGCCCTTTAGTTAAAATAGGCTATAACTTTACTTCTGGAGTTTCTATTAGTAATAGGACGCGAGCAAGAATAGATGCCAGTGAGTCTGATAATAAAACAGGTTATCGCTTAGATAATCGTGTAAGTTATACAGGTCAAGAAAGCCAATTTTCATTTAGTTATAACAATGTATTTTTTACCCATAGCGATACTATGGATCATGAAATGAGATTAACTTTGACCCGCACAGGCTTTCAGCCTTACCTTGAGTTTAGAAATCAAGCAGATGATACCAACAATGCCATTGTATTAGGTGCGAGTTACGGGTTCTAGCGATACATAGATGTCATCATGTATAGAACCCAGCTTATCTGCTCGTGATTGTGACAGGTCACATTTAGCTAAGGATAAGTTTTATGTTGTGGGAGTTCGTCATGTATTGCACACCAAGTCGGTCTTGATTGTGTCCAAATATGCATTTTAATCGGCGGAATGTGACCATGATCAAGTACACCAAGTGGTATTGCGATTATATCTGGATATTCAATTGATTCGAACCAAAGAGGCGATCCACAATGTGTACAAAAACAGCGTAACCCCCTGCCCGAGTTAAATTTTGAGACACTGTTATTTGCACTCTTGATGTCAACGTCTGTGATTTGCGCCATAGCCCAAGCGGCAGGAGATGTGCCTGAAAATTTACGACAGTTTTCACAATGACAATATCGCCCAGAATGTAAGTTACCATTTATGGTGAAAGTAACTTCTTTACACAAACAAGATCCATGAATCATATTTGACCTCTACAACTTTGTGTCAAAAATAACTAAATTTTATTTTTTTTCTTAATCTGAATAAAACAAAATCACTATTAGTTTATATATCCAAACCTTATGTGCATGAACATGCATCAATTGGCTAAGCTATTTAATTTGAGTATAGAACTAAATAGTCACTTTTTGTTTATCAAAATAATTTTTTAAAAAATCAATTAATAGTCTTAATTTTTTAGAGCCGGTTGAACCAGGTGGAAACACACCAAATACATTAATATCTGGTAGTAAATAATCATCCAGAATTTGCTCAAGTGACCCCGCTTTTATTTTTGGTCTTGCATCATAAACAGGAATGCGCCCTAACCCATGACCTCCTTCAATAAAGGCTGTTCGGGCTGCTGCGTTATTGGTACTAATACTGCCTTTAATTGCAACACTAAAAGTACGGTTTCCTTTTTTCAGTTCTAGTACACCTGAAGTCAGTTTATAAATAATCCAATTATGCTTTTCTAACTCAGTTGGTGAAGTTGGTCTGCCATGTTTTTCAAAATAACTTGATGCGCCACATAAACATGTGGGTAGTACCGCTAACTTTGCAGCTTGTAACCCTGAATCTGGTAAAGGTGCACCACGGATCGCTAAATCTATACCTTCTTTCATGATGTTTACGACTTCATCAGTGAGCATCACATCAAGTTCTATTTTAGGATATAGCTCTTTGAACTCATTGAGTGCTGGCACTATAGTTTGCAAACCCACATTAACGGGACAGGTGATTTTTAATAAACCCACAGGTTCATTTTTTATATTTTCAATTTGTTGATGAGCAGCAGAAGCTTGCTCAGCAATAATACGACACCTTTGATAATACTCACTTCCCGCTTCAGTCAAGGCAATAGACCGAGTTGATCGGTTTAAAAGTTTAATGCCTAAATGAGATTCCAATTTTTTTATGTGATAACTGACAACGGCACGTGATAAACCGATATGTTTTGCTGCACCACTTAGACTACCTTGCTCTACAACTTGAGCAAATACCACCATACTTTTTAATTGCTCAAACGAAATATCCATTTATATATCTCAATGTTATTTTCACTACATTGTATCAATAATTGAATCAATGTTATCAGTTTTATCTGCATTGTTAGATTTAAATTCAAAACATATACTAGATTCAACTTCACAAACGCATCAAAAATTAATAGGTATGAAGATATGAATAATCAAAAAAAGATATTAATGGTTTTAACTTCACATTCAGAACTCGGTAATACAAGTAAAAAGACTGGTTTTTGGGTTGAAGAGTTTGCAGCCCCTTATTACGTATTTATTGATGCAGGGTATGAAGTCATTGTTGCTTCACCATTAGGAGGCGCAGCACCAATAGATCCAACTAGTGAACTTAGCGATTTTAAAACAAAAGCAACAGAACGTTTTGACAATGATACAAACGCTCAAAATAAAATTGCAACAACACAAGTTTTAGCGACTTTAAATGAAGATGAATTTGCAGGGGTATTTTATCCTGGCGGTCATGGTCCATTATGGGATTTAACCAATAATACTGATTCAATCAATTTAATAACACAATTTCTAACTAAAAATAAACCTGTTGCAGCGGTATGCCATGCTACAGCCGCATTTTTAAATGTAAAAGGTGCTAATCACGAATTTATCATTAAAGATAAAGCGATTACTGGATTTAGTAATACTGAAGAAGCTGCGGTACAACTAACAGATATCGTTCCTTTTTTATTAGAGGATGAACTTATAAAACGTGGAGCTCAGTATCAAAAAGTATCAGATTGGGGTGTGTTTTCTGTACAAGACGGATTAATTATCTCGGGTCAAAACCCTGCAAGCTCAGCATTAACCGCTGAAAAGTTATTAGCGAATATCAAATAAGGTAAAGCATGATGCAATCTTTACAGTCAAGAACACAAAATCGTCAAATTACATTAGCTTCTAGACCATTTGGAGCGCCTAAGCAGGATGATTTTTTAATTAAATCATCAAAGTTACCCGAGCCGAATGAAGGTGAAGTATTACTTCGTACAGTATATTTATCATTAGATCCGTATATGCGCGGACGTATGAGTGATACAAAATCATATGCTGATCCTGTTGAGATCGGCGAGACTATGGTTGGCGGCGCTGTTTGTCGGGTTGAAAAATCTCTTAATGAAAATTTTCAAGTGGGTGATTGGGTTGTGGCATTTGCTGGTTGGCAAGATTATATGATTTCAGATGGTGTTGATTTGCTTAAATTACCTAAAAGCTTATTACATCCTTCCTATGCGCTTGGTGTACTGGGTATGCCAGGTTTAACCGCTTATATGGGCTTATTAGATATAGGTCAACCTAAAGCGGGAGAAACCGTTGTTGTTGCTGCGGCTACTGGCGCTGTTGGAAGTTTGGTTGGGCAGATAGCTAAACTAAAAGGGTGTACAGTTATTGGTATCGCAGGTAACACTGAAAAATGTGATTACGCCGTAAATGAGCTAGGTTTTGATCATTGTTTAAATCATAAATCAGACGACTTAGCACAACAATTAAGTGATGTATGTGAAAATGGTATTGATGTATATTTCGAAAATGTAGGCGGTACTGTATTTGATGCCGTAATGCCTTTATTAAATTCATGTGCACGAGTTCCATTATGTGGTCTTATATCTCAATACAATGCGACAGAATTACCACCAGGACCAGATCGTTTATCAATGTTGATGGGCACGTTGTTAGTTAAACGAATAAAAATGCAAGGCTTTATCGTTTTTGATGACTATGGTCATAGATACAATGAATTTAGTCAGGCGATGGGCTCTTGGTTAATTGAGGGTAAAATTAAGTATAAAGAACATCTTATTGAAGGTTTTGACGATACTGTTGATGCCTTTATCGGATTATTAAAAGGTGAAAACTTCGGTAAATTAGTTGTCCGTATTGGTCCTGATAATTTATAGCATGTTTCTACAAAACTGAGGTTTACTTTTATTAATTTAAGATAAACCTCAATATATATGTTTGATTATCTATTTCCAGAGCAGACACCAAGCATCCACCCTTTTGATTCAACTGAAAATTTTTCAAGCCATACATCTGCTGCTTGCTCTTCAGATAAACCATCAACAACGACTAAGGCTGCTGCCTCAGAAATCATTTTTGTATTTAATGAGATTTTTTTTAATAAATTGTAAGCACACTGATTATACTTTTTAAGACTTGGCCAAGCAGCTTTTTTTAACCAACCTTCTTTTATATTGCCACAATCTTTCACTAATTTTTTATTAATACCCCATTGTGGGTTTGTTTCACACTCAGGACTAAACTCAGGAAACTCAATGAATTTACCTTTTAGACGTGTATCAGTCCAATTTGGAGCCCAATTTAATAAAATGATTGGTTTATTACTTGCTACAGCTGTTAATAGCTTATTTGTCAGTTCTTTATCATCACTATGCTCTTCTACAACAAAATCAAGCTTCAAAGCTCTTATCAAATCTGCATCGCTATAAAACCAAGGACCTGAATGATAAACCCCTTTTTGTTTCGACCCTTTAACTCTAAATATACCTGCACATGCGTTAAGGGACTGCCAGTGAGGAAGTCCGGGGCATAATGTTTCAACAAATAACGGGTACCACCACTCTTCTCTTACTTTTGCTTCATGAGTACCTAAGTCTAATATATATAATTTTTTTACATATTGATTAAATACTTCACTCATAGATGGTTGCCAAACTTCAATTTGTATATGCACAATACCGCGTTTTAATGCGCCCCATTGATTTTCTACTTTAATATCTTGATATGAAACAGGGATCCCTAATTGCTGGTAGAGCTTACCAACAACTTTAGATAATACTCTTTGACTTGCCCAGTCATTTAACGGGATAACAATCGGATTATGCTTTTGGCTACTTTTCGCGTCGCATATAAAAGGCCTTAAAAAAGATATTATTATAATTATTTGAAATAATGCTAATTTTTTCATTGATGCAACTATTGTTATTTACTTCATTAAATTTAATGAGCAACTTATTAACTAATATTAAAGTTTACACGATTTACGTGAATGCAATAATTACCCAAAGGTCTAATTTGATTATTTATACATATTTTAGGGTTTATTTATTGACATAATAATAAAAATTTAATTATTTAATCTACAATCTGAAATATAGAGAACTAGTTAATAACGAGTTGATATTTTAGCTTTGATATTTAACATCATTCATTTTAACGATCATAATTGTTAATTTTGTGATGTTTTTTAATGCTTAAAAAGCCGATAATACAAATTATCATATAAAAAACATACATACTGATTTTTTCAACCCATGTAGATTGAGGAAATGAAGCATACACTCTGAGATAATCATTTGTGATTAACATTCCAGAGCCTACGATTATAGCTGTGATTTTAAAGAAAAATATACCTGCAGTTTTAATTGTTGAGATGGAAATAATTAATGACGTTAAAGAAAGGTAAAATGCTAATAGCGACATAGCACCGGGTATTAGGCTAGGAGCTAAGGAAAATAGAGCTAATACGATTGAAAACCAGCCAATATATCTCATAACATTAAATCCTTTTAAGATAATGATATTTGATTACGTTGCATGGGAATGATTATATACCCTGCTTTTTCATAATCGAAAAACCTTTTAATTAGGCCATCTGGAAATACATCTAGAGATACTTGTTTAAAGCCAATTTTCTGATAAAAGGTTTCTAAATGTGAAAACGGCATACAAAAAGATAAATATTCATTTAGTAAAGGTTCTATAAACCTGATAAGTTCAGTGCCAAGCTTGTTACCTTGATAGCATTTATCAATATACATCCCACGTAATACAGATATATCACCTAACTTTTCAACCTTTACACAGCCAACCAGTTTATCACCATCAAAAGCGACAAAAGCCCGTTCATTTTTGGACCAATCACTATGATAACCTTGCTCTTTATAAAAACTATTTATATCTTTTTTTAATTTTTCATTTGCTTCAAAAATTTTCATATTTGACCTTTGTTAAAACTACAAACTTAGTCATCTTTTAACGCTTCAAATTCCATTCTTTTACTTTCAAACCAGTCTTGCATTTCTTGTGGCTTTTGCATCAAACTTTGCATTTTCATCATGGCATCTAAATGTGCTTTATCCTGCTTTTGAAACATCTCCATGCCATGTTGCTTGCTTAATTCAGCCATTTCTTCAAACGTATTTGTTTGAAACTGTTTATCACATGCGCCACCGAGTTGTTTACAAGTCATCGTTTTCATTTATTTCTCTCAAAATTTAAATAGTGGACATCTCAACTTATATTAGAGTAAACCTTGTGCGGCTGCTTTAAAAGACTTACCAATTTTGACTATGTGAGTATCCGATAAACTGACTAAAGGAGTCAACTTAGTTCTTAGCCATTAATGATTTATAACAGCGTAATTATGAGTCTTACTTTTGCCAATAATCTAAGACTGACTCTATTTAACTGGGTTATATAATCACTCAAATATTAATTGTGTAAATCGACAACCACACGTCCTCGTACCTTCCCTTCAATTAGATCGCTGGCTGTTTCAATAACTTGATCTAAAGAAATTTCATTGCAAATATCATCAAATACAGCTGGTTCTAATAAAGTTGCAAGCCGCTGCCATGCTTCGATACGATCATCTAAAGGACGCATTACGCTGTCTATACCCGTAAGTGTAATGCCACGCAAAATAAATGGCGCTACACTTGCTGGTAAATCTATACCTTGAGCTAAACCACACGCAGCAACTGTTCCGTCATATTTAAGTCCTGCACAAATATTGGCTAAAGTATGACTACCGATTGAATCAATTGCACCAGCCCATTGCTCTTTTGCTAAAGGTCGTCCGGCTGTATTTAAAGTATTTCTATCTATTATGTCACTAGCGCCTAGTTTTTTTAGGTAATCAGATTGTTCCACTCTACCCGTCGATGCTGTTATTTCATAACCTAATTTTGATAAAAGTGATATTGCAAAGCTGCCTACTCCACCATTAGCTCCCGTAACTAAAATTTTTCCTTTATCAGGAGTTACTCCATTTTTTTCAAGCGCTATGACGCATAACATTGCAGTATAACCCGCAGTACCAATTGCCATTGCTTGTTTTGCAGAAAAAGCATCTGGAAGTTTGATAAGCCATTCACTATTAAGTTTGGCTTTTTGTGCTAGCCCGCCACAATGGTTTTCGCCAACACCAAAACCATTTAGTAAAACAACATCACCAACATTAAATTTTGAACTATCAGTTTGTTCAACTACGCCAACTAGATCTATCCCAGGGATCATTGGAAAATTTCTTATTACTGGACCTTTTCCTGTTATTGCTAAAGCATCTTTATAATTAAGCGTGCTGTATAAAACCTTAACAGTTACATCGCCCTTACTTAATATACTTTCATCTATATTAGTTAGCCTAGCTTCATAATTACTTTCTGATTTTTCAATTAAAATACCTTTGAACATTACACGCCCCTTATTTAGACCGATCGTTTATAAATAATCAAATTGTTAGACCAATAACAAAAATAATTAAACTTAAGTCATCAATCTGTAAAAAAATGTGTATTACTTGGTTTTAATACCCGCTATAAAATGTGTTAGATAACTATCTAATGGATGTGTTGATTTTACTAATTTTGCGCGACTCACTGCACCTTCCCAACCAATCCAAAAATATTCAGCTAATGCTTCACAATCTTTGTCAGTGGATATAGCCTGTTCTGTTTTGGCAAGCTCTAAACAAGCAGATAGTTTTTGCTGCCAATTATCAAATATTGCTATTAATAATGAACGATAACTTTGTGGTAATACATCGACTTCTTGGCCTAAGTTTCCAACTAAGCAACCCCGTTTAAACTTGTGTTTAGTCATACCCCTTTTAGCATCTTGAACAAAATAAGAAAGTCTATTTAGAGGCGCTATTGACTCATCAAGTAAATATTTATCTAATTTATTTGCAAAGAACTTAGCGTAACTCTCAATAACAGCTAACCCAAAAGCTTCTTTACTTGAAAAGTAATGATAGAAAGAACCTTTCGGTACATTGATTTGTTTAATAATCGCGTCAATACCTGTCGATGCAAAACCATTTTCAGTGAGATTTATTAATCCACTTTGAATAAGCTCAGATCTCGTATCTTGATTTTCTCGCGCAGTTTTTGGCGGTCTACCACGACGTGGCTTCGTATTAAATAATGTCATATTCCATTATAGACCGATCGTTTATTTAATATCAAAATATAAATTATAAGCAATAAGTCGTATAAGGTTTTACATAAGAACATTTCTATTTATTTTTGAATACCAGATAAAAATAAAATGTATTTAATTTAAAGATTAAGGAATTCTTTAGCATCTTTTGGACTACCTAGTCTAATGAACTTAACATGAGGTAAACAGTGAGCGTTCATCAATTTTGTATATCTATATTTATTGTTACCGTAGTTTTTGAAGAACCAAATGATGATTGAATCTCTCGATAAGAATGCACTTTTAAACGATTCTTTGTTACCCGTTTTTGGCCATAGCTCTTTTTTTGATATAATTCGACACAATGTTCGTGTCATTAATTGATAAAAAGTTCTTGGATATGAATAATCTAACCAAATAATAGTGTCTACATTCTGCCATTTTATAGTGTTAGTTCTACTATAATTACCATCCAAAACCCAAGCATTACCTGAAACTGCCTCAGCTATTTTTGCTGTAAACTCTTCATCACTTGACTCTATCCAATTTGGTTGCCAAAAGAGTTGATCCATTTGTATATACGAATAATCTAGTTTCTTGGCTAATAGCTTTGAAAAACTAGATTTCCCGCTTCCAGTAGTACCAATTACATTTATCTTTTTCATATTATATTGTTAGGTGATATTTTCGTATACCACCAGCCTAGATAGTTTAAAACCTGATACAAAGAGCATGTTAAGTAACAATCCATGCTATTTATGCTTATTTTAAGTATTTGAGGACCATCAAAAAGACTGAAATCCCAAAGACTCTAATATTATCATGATAAACTGCGAGCAAAAGATACAAATCAAAAAGAAGCCTGCGTCCAATTTTCACATAATTTCATTATGATTTATCAGCAATGAACATAATACTACCAATCCTGAGTATCAAAAATATACTTGAAGCATGCTTAAGAAATGAAATTTTGAGGTAATAGTAAATGTATTATTCTTAATGATGTTAAAGTTAGATCTTGTATAGTGAATCAATCTAGTATGAAAGGAAGCTAAAATAAACATTATATCTCAGGCATTGGCAGCTATGTATCTGTTCGTTTAACAAAAAAAATCACTATAAAATAAATCTATACACGTAATTCTTTTGAAGAATATTTATAATTGAGAATAATATATAAATAACTACAAATTACATGTATACAAGTTTAAAAAGTTAACCCTATCACTTATATAAACATAGCCACAGCATTTAATCTTATTTGAAAATGGATCATATATAAAACCACAACTTAATATATAGAATTTAAAATATCAGGTTGCTTAATTAAATATGATCCATTGAGGGTATTAGATAACTTTAGTTTATAAAAGTGATACTGCAGTTGTTAATGTGTCGATTAATTCTGGGTTTGTTAATTGGCCCTTTTCAACATCAAAATTGTCATAAAAACTTGGAATAGAAATACTCCCTTTAACATCTGCTGCAAAATATGGTGCAGACCCTGATGCTGCAGCTAATACACTTGAAGCCCCTCCAGGACCTGGTGACGTTGCGAGCATTAACATCGCTTTATTTTGGAAAACTTTCATATCTATTCGAGACGTCCAATCAAATAAATTCTTATATGCTGCAGTATATGAACCATTATGTTCAGCAAAAGAGATAATAATCGCATCTGCTTCACCTAATTTTTTATAAAAAGCTTGTGCTTGTTCTGGTTGACCTAATTCTTTTTCACGATCTTCACTGAAAATTGGCATTTCATAATCGTTAATATCTAGGATTTCTACCTCTGCGCTTTGTACTAAATTTGCCGCATAAGTTGCTAATTGTTTATTGATTGAATTTTTACTGTTGCTTGCTGCGAATGCTAATACTTTCATGATATACCCTCATCTGTATTTAATTTAACTGTTAAATCATATTTAAAGTGACTTAACGTCGTTTCGATGGGTAAACTATACATTCATTCCAAATAAAGATTAATACGGTAAATGTAAAAGGATTGTTTCCAAATGGCGGTTAATACTAAATTATTTGATGGCATCGTGATCTTTAATCAAGTTGTAAGTAGCGGTGGATTTTCAGCAGCTGCGCTTGCTTCAGGACACTCTACCTCTTATATCAGTAAAGAAATCAATAAACTCGAGGCGAGATTAGGTGTCAGATTATTAAACAGAACAACGAGATCAATAAGTTTAACACCTGAAGGAAAGGAGTTTAATGAGCAATGCCAACAAATGATAATAGATGCACAGCAAGCTCAGGGCATACTTAATCAAAGTAATATTTCACCTAAAGGCACGTTAAAAATAAGTTGCCCTTTGGGTTTCGGCTCTAATTACTTGAAACCTATTTTAGTTGAATATCTAGCGCAGTATCCTGATGTAACATTAGATTTAGATTTCAGTGATCGGCAGGTAGATGTAATCCAAGATGGATTTGATTTAGTGATAAGAGCAACAACAGCACTTGAAGATTCAAGTTTGATTTGTAAAAAAATAAAATCTTTTAATGGTTATACCGTTGTATCTCCAGATTATATTAAAAAATTTGGTAAGCCTGATAAACCAGAAGAACTGATTAACCATCAATGTATGTGTTACGCCAATCACAAAAATCCTACACGCTGGGTTTATAAAACAGTTAAAGGAAACACAATCCAAGTAGATGTACCGAAAACTATCTTATCCAATAACGCAGAAATTCAATTGGCGATGGTATTGGCTGGTCATGGGATTTGTCGTTTACCTGAGTTTTATATGGCAGATGAACTCAAAACAGATAAGCTTGTTACTTTATTTGATAACTACCAAATTCAAGCTATAGATGTCTTTGCTTTATACCCAAGTAGAAAACATTTATCTCCCAAAGTGAGATGTTTTATAGAGTTACTTAATCAAAGAATAAATCAATAAGTGATATCTATAGTGGCAATTTACTTGGCCCATTTTTTTTTACTTATGAACTTTAGCTGAAAATACTGTTTTTAAGGTATAGAAATAGAGCTCTATTTCTATACCTATTTTATTATAATAAAATCAATTAATAGGAACAGGTGACCAACGAGGCTCATAAACATTAATGTTTCCTATAATCACCCCTTCATTGTTATTGTCAATACTCACTCTTGCCATACCAGCTTTACGGTTTTCATCGCCAACTTCAAAAATCATAAAGTTGCCATCAGGTGATATGGCTGGCGCTGATACTTCTTGGCTAATGCCTGAAACATATAATTGACGCAAAGTCTTATCTGAAAAATCAAAATAAGACAAATCAAGAAAAGTGAGACGTTTACCACTAAAGTCAAAAATTGGCTGATCTTTATTTTTAACTATCAGTTTGTTATCGCTGCCATCGGCTTTTATTGTGTATACATGAGTGTAAGAAATATCATCTTCATCATATCGCCATGTTTTACTGTAAGCTAAAATAGGTAAATCATCATTCGTTGGTACTTCTGGGTTCCAATTTAACTCTTCATACCAAAACTGCTCTTCGGCTGGTGAGCCGATTAAAATTCTCATATCGGCTTTGGTGATCTTGTTGCCTTGGGCCCAAATATCTTCAGCCGTTGACATATCAATCATATATAAATCAGTATGAAATTGCGTTAAATTATCATTGTTATCACCAATATTAGAATTGCCATTCATGATAGAAATAGCCAAGTACTCTCCATCAGGAGATACTCCCAGTGAGCGCACATCTTCGGTAAATAACGATAATTGAGTCAACTCTTTGGTTTTTACATTAACTCTAAAGGCTTCCCAAGCACTTTGTGAAGTGCCTTTTGCACTAGAGAAATAAATATATTTTGCATCCGGACCCCAGGAGACATAGCCTGAAATTGGGCTCGCATCAGCAAGTTCTTCAACATCAGTCCCATCGGGGTTCATCATCCATATTTTTGTGGTATCACCATAAGCTATTTTATAGCCATCGTTAGCAGCAATTGCAGATTGTAATATTTCATGGCTTTCATCACTTCCACCTGTATTATTATCGGTTCCTCCTTCAATAATAAATGTTGATGCCGTATATTCTCCATTGGGTAAAACAGTTGCAAGTGCAAAGTCTGAATTTGTTAATATGGTATACACTCCAGGGTCTTTCAAGTGTACTTTTTCTTTAGTATTAAGCTGCCATTCATTACTTATTTGCTCATAACGCCCAGAAAAATTTTGCGCACCAAGAATAGATGTTAATGACCAGTATGTATATTCGGTAACCATACAGCTATAGTCACATGTTTCATCATCATAGGTATACCAGGCATTTTGTGGATAACTAGCGGGAATGTTTTCAAATCGCCCTCCGCGAGCGATATCCATAGCATCAGAAATTGATGAGTCTATTGCTTCACCAAATATTTCAGGATAAACACCTGCATAACCAACATGGGTAATTAAGTGTAAAACTTCTTCTAAAGTAGCATCAAATTCACCATCATCTGCTCCATCTGGTTTTACTTCATTTCCAAGCAAATCTTGGTATGCATCAGATGGTGTTAGAGCCGCTGAGGCCTTTTCAAAAGCTGAGCTATTACTCGCCATCAATAATGTTGCTCCCTTCGAAATCATATGGTCAACTACACTCTGATTATCTGGTACACCATCTTCATTATTATCTAAATATTGTGCCATCACATTAGCCGCATGTTCCATTAGATCTTTTGAAGTACCTGAAGTGCCTCTAATTGATATACCAAAAACTTGTGTATGTAATGGAAATGTATCTGATAAACTCCCTTCACCAGTCGTTGGTTTAGTTGGCACAGTCGTTGCCCCAGAATAATTACTATTTTTTTTATCGCCATTACAGCCCACTAAACTGCTCAGTAATAATGCAGTAATACTCGCTGATAGAACTGGTCTTTTTATTAAATTCATAAGTTCTCCAAAGCATAATTATTCAATTGAAATTGACAATTATTATCCAATAATTAAAAAGTAATTTGGGTAAGCGCACGTAAGCAAATGTAAGCGGTAGTAATTAATTGCCTATAAAATTACTGATACCATTTATTTTTATAAGCCAAACTACCAAATAAAACATGTGCTTTGGCTTGATCTACCATTTGAGTATTGGTCTGTGTTTCTATTAGTTTGTTTTCTACATAATTAAATGCTCGGGCTTCTTTGTGGGGTTGTAAAACTGTGATGGCTTCAGTCGTCATATAGGCAAAATTCTTGTCATATTGCATCATGGCTCTTTGCTTTGATACAGGTATATTTTGTGTTAAATCATGTCCTAGCATTGGTGTATAGCCACTAATACCAATTAATGATAATAAAGTTGGCGCAAGATCTATTTGACTGACCAATCGACTATCAGATTTAGCCTTTATATTATTCCCAATAATCACTCCTGGAATTCTAAAGTGTTCAATTGGAACTAGGCTTGCCCCTGCCACTCTGGAATCATGGTCAGCTACAACTAAAAAAATAGTATCTTGCCAATATGATGCTGATTTTGCTTTGTTAATAAACTTTCCTAATGCATAATCTGAATATTTCGCAGCATTATTTCGGGTATTTTTATCTTCATCATATAGCTTAATTTTCCCATCGGGATATTCAAAGGGAGAATGATTTGAACTGGTAAATACTAAACTAAAAAATGGTGATGATTGTTCATTTAATTTTTTTAATTCAATATGTGCTTGATCATATAAATCTTCATCAGAGGCACCCCATGAACCTTCAAAATCAACTTTTTCAAAATCATCTAAATCAATTATGTCGCTAAAACCATTACCTAAAAAAAAGCTTTTCATATTATCAAAATGACTTTCTCCACCATAAATAAACTGTGTATGATAATCATTCTGACTGAGAAATTTTGCTATGGTAAAAAAGTCTCGTTGTGATTTGCCTAGTTTTACAACTGATCTTGATGGTGTTGGCGTAAACCCAGTAATAACAGCTTCTATGCCTCGAACTGAACGTGTTCCCGTTGCATATAAATTCGTAAAGTTCCAACCTTCTTTCATTAAATTATCTAAATTAGGAGTCAGGGGTAATCCGCCTAATTTCCCTACATATCTGGCACCTAAGCTTTCTTGTAGTAAAATAACGAGATTTTTAGGTTTACCTGCATAACTTGCCAGATGCATAGATCGCGTTGGAAAGGTATCATAATTAAAATTTTTGATACTGCTCATGGTATTCTTTCTCACCAGGTCAATAATTTTATCTTGATTCATTTTTCCGTAATATTTTGAACTCGGGTTCTCAAGTCCCATTTGTTTTATGGCAAACGCAACAGAATAACTAGAGTTTAACGTTAAATCATTAAGTAAATGGTCTGTAGAAAATGACACCATAGCTGGATTTAAAGGACGATGCCCTACAGAGGATCTTGCTCCTAAAAATACAAAAACGATTATTAGCATACTAATAAATACACGATGTATAATATGAGTCGAATTTAGAAATAACCAATTTGCATTAAATAACCTAGTCGCGCATATTATTGTTAATATCAACACCGACGAACTAATCAAAATCTCTAATTTATAACCCGTCCATAACATTGAAAAGACTTCTTTGGGGTAAATTAGATATTCAATTAATAATCGGTTTGGTCTTAAGTCATATTCTAAAATGAATGTCGGCGTAATGACTTCCAAATATACCAATAAACAAATAGAACAAGTGTACCAAAAAACTAAAAATCGTCTCAGTATTCGTTTGGCTTTGTTACTGATATAACAGATAAGGCTGACTAAAATAGGGATCAAAAACAGATAACACAGTGAAGAAATATCAACTCTAATACCATTTAACATAATCAATAAAAAATCATTAAACTTATTAACCCTTTCACCCTGCCAAATAACAAAACCTAATCGAAAAGATGATAAAATACCTAAAGCGATAATAAAAAATACGGTGCTTACCCATAAAGGGCCCAATAGGTCTTTGACTTTAATTATATTTATTCGGGTTGAATTAATATTATTTAAAAGCATAAAATACCTCCCCAAACAATAACCGCGATAGTGAAGCTAATAAAAACGGCAGCAGATCCTAAATCTTTTGCTAGGCCAGACAGCTCATGTAATTCCAGTCCTATGCGATCAACAACAGCTTCTATGGCAGTATTGAGGGTTTCGGTTAATAGAATCAGTAAAAGAGAAACAATTAAAAGTACTTGCTCAAGCGCTGTCACATCTAGAAGAAAGCTAACACTAGTTAGGCAACTGACTAAAAATATCTCTTGCTTAAACGCAGCTTCATTTTTACTCATCCAATAAAATCCTTTAAAAGTATTTATGAAGGCAAAAATAATCCGTTTTATGCCTGTTTTTTTATTTTTTTGATCACATATCATTATGATTTTCCTGTTTGAGCTATTTGAATTTAGAGGTTTGCAATTGGGAGATGACAAAGTTTAAATATGCTTGAACATTATTTTGTTGGCTTTTAGGTGACTTCCAAACCAAGATAGGAATATGTCTTCGCTCTTTTGGTGAAAAGGCAAAATAAAGTGCATGCAGGTAGGCTCCTGACTCACCTATAGACTCGCAATGAGCTGAGATGTAAATCATAGATTTGTTAATAGAGTTCGCTAGTTTTTTTAGTTGCTCAATCACTTGAGACAAAATGAAACCTGAATAGGCTATGGTATTCTTGTAGGTATTGGTTGTTTTCTCAGTTGAGCAGGTTTTAAAACCACCTCGACTACAGCCTGGTATATCTCTGTGATGCTCATTTATAACCAACTTATTATTTAATGCTAATTCACTTGTGGTTTCATTCATTGCGTAGTCATAATTATCTATCAACTGAAAACGCAGATTAGCAGCTTAAAAACACTTACAAAGTAAGCCTATGTAAGTTAAACCCGATGTTTGTAAGTATGTGTAAGTGAAAGTTAATCTCTTATAATTAATCGGTACTTTAAGTTGATTATTACAATCATTAATTTGAGGCTTTAATGTTAAATTAGCTAGGAGTGAGACCTTTTTTGTTTATTAAATATTTTTTTAATATAAAACTGAACTTTTCCTAATTACACGACTCATATATTACGAGTTAGATGATTTCCCCTAGAGTAATATTCGCGCGTTTTACTAAACGCGCTTTTTTTTGCTAAAATTTCTTGTAGTTACCTAGAACAAATACATCCCATAACCAAAAGCTATATGCTGACAAAGCATTAACATTGTTATTTCTTTCATTGCTATTTTATCTTTAATTCCTCAAATAAGTGATTTGACAATTGTGCCTGATATTAATTTTGGCTTATGAACACATTTAACTTTTCACTTACTTATTAAGCCATCACTTTATCTTTTTACACAAGTGGTGCACTGGCAGCGATCATCATTAACTACTTAAGTAAGTAGCAAACTTGTCAATATGAGAGATCACTTTTAAGTCACAGCAATTAGAGAATAACCATGACCAGAAAGCAAAAAATAATTCAAAAAGCAATAAATGAAAAAATAATAGATAATAATTTAACTGCTATCGGGATCATGGATTTTAACCGATTAGATAAAACGGTTGCTGATGTATACTCTTCCTTCCCAAAAAACTTTACACATACATTTGCTGTTAAGGCCAATGCCTTAGTTGAAGTTTTGAAGTCACTTCGTGAATCTGGTATGGGCGCAGAAGTTGCAAGTCCAGGTGAATTACTCATCGCTTTAAAAGCAGGCTATGAAGTCGAAAATATTATTTTTGATTCACCTGCCAAAACAATGGATGATTTAACCACTTGTATTAAAAATGGTATCTCTCTGAATATTGATAACTTACAAGAGTTGGCTCGAATTGATAAGTTAATGCTACAATATCCTGACACTCAATCTATTATTGGATTCCGAGTAAACCCTCAAATAGGTAGCGGTAAAATAAGTTCAACAAGCACTGCAACATCAACATCTAAATTTGGTTATGCTTTAAACGACGGAAATAATAAACAAGATTTAATCAATATTTATAAACAACGCCCGTGGCTTAAGAGCATTCATACTCATACCGGTTCTCAAGGTTGTGAGTTAGAACTGATGGCACATGGTGTTGCTGTTATTACTGATTTAGCTGAAGAAATAAATAATGCTATAGGTTCACAACAAATTGTAAGACTGGATATTGGTGGTGGTTTACCGGTTAATTTCGGTTCTGAAGAAATATCACCCACATTCAAACAATATTCAGATATATTGCAAGAATCTGTTCCCCTATTGTTCACAGGTAAATATCAAGTAAAAACTGAATTTGGACGTGCTATAGCAGCTAAAAATGGCGTAATAGTGACTCGTGTTGAATACACTAAAAATTCAGGTAATCGACATATAGCCACAACCCATGCTGGAGCACAAATTTTAACCCGTACTGCTTTTTTACCACAGTCTTGGCCACTTCGTGTGACTGGATTTTTACCTACAGGTTTAGAGCGTACTGCGGATATATCTCCTTTAGTTGCTACAGACGTTGCTGGACCATGTTGCTTTGCAGGTGATCTTATTTGTAAAGATCAGAATTTACCTAAACTAGAGCAAAATGACTTTGTTATGGTTCATGATACTGGCGGGTATTATTTCACTAACCATTTTGACTACAATAGTCTTCCAAGAGTGGCTGTATTTGCCATCACTGGAGAAGATGATGATTTAACAATCAAATGCATTCGTAAATCAGATTCTCTTGAAGATGTTCTTAATAAAATGTAATAGAATGCCGAGCAAAATTTATGGAGTATAAGTATTAAATACGAATGCTCCGTAGCATAATTACGATTGACCAATCATATAAACAAGAAGAGGAAAAACTCTCCAATGGATATCGAAGTTGGCATAATAGAAACATTATTAGTCGCATTAGTCATTTTATTTTCAGGTTACTTTTGTAACAGTAAGGTGGCTTTTCTAAGAAACAACAATATACCTGAGCCAGTAGTTGGTGGCATCATATTCTCAATACTCGCAGCAATTGCTCACAGCTTATTTAATTTCCATCTCCAGTTTGATATGAGTTTTAAAGCACCATTAATGACCATATTTTTCACTACGGTTGGTTTAGGTGCAAGTTTTAAATTGCTTATTAAAGGCGGCCCTAAAGTAGTGCTATTTTTATTTGTCGCCACTGTTTATTTAATGATACAAAACGCCCTGGGTGTTTCTTTAGCTTTAGCTTCAGGTATTGAACCATTAATGGGCTTGATTGGTGGCTCTGTTACTTTATCCGGCGGCCATGGTAATGGCGCAACTTATGCCGATTTATTTATCAGTGAATATGGCATGCCTTCAAGCTTTTTTGAACTGGCAATGGCTGCAGCGACTTTAGGTCTAGTGTTAGGTGGTTTAGTTGGGGGGCCTGTTAGTAAACGCTTAATAACCAAGTACAATTTAAAAGCTGATGAATATCATGAAGAACTTGATGATATTGTTACCTTTAATCCTGAAGATCATGACTTAGTTACACCTAAATCTATGATGGAAACCTTGTTCATCATCTTACTATGTATGACATTAGGCCACTTCGGATATGTTGCATTAAAAGAAGCTGGTGTTGTATTACCCTCATTTTTAATTCCATTACTATTTGGTGTTGTTGCAACAAATTTATGTGAGTTTTCTAAAGTTTATAGTATAAGTCGCGCCTGTATTGATTTATGGGGTACTATGGCGTTATCACTGTTTTTAGCTATGGCATTGATGTCACTTAAAGTATGGGAGTTAGTTAACTTAGCTGGCCCTATGGTCTTTATTATTTTTGCTCAAACTATTGTATTAATGTTGTTTGCTTATTTTGTTACTTTTAGAATTATGGGTAAAAACTACAACGCAGCAATTATGGCCGGCGGTCATTGTGGTTTTGGATTAGGTGCCACTCCTACTGCAGTTGCCAACATGGAAGCATTAGTTGCTCGCCATGGCCCCTCTCCTCAGGCTTTCTTGGTCGTGCCATTAGTCGGTGCATTCTTTATTGATATCACTAATGCATTAGTTATTCAGTTTTATTTAAGTCTACCTTTCGTTACTCCCTAAGTACGACTTTGAGCCAAGACTGAAACATGTCTTGGCTTTTTTTATCTTATGTATCCTTCTAATTTACAGTCCCTATAACCTAAACGAATGACCTACTTAATTTAAATTATTAGCATGCCTGTTTTTGTTGTGTTTTTATTAAACACTACAGCCAAATAGGAAATAAAAATGAAAATAAAAAACCTAAAAGTAACCTCTTGTAGTTTATTTGTAATTTCAATGCTTTCAAGCCCTACCTTTGCTGAGTCACAAAATTTCGTAAACTTTTCTGAAGGGACTATTCCAATACTTATCACGGCGCCTCACGGAGGTAGTGATCAACCTATTGGAGTTATACAAAGGGTTGGTACTGATTTGGAAGGCAATAATGTTGAGAGCTTTAATATTGTTAAAGATAGTTGGACTAAAGACATTGCTGAAGATATTCAAGCTAAATATATTGATAAATACGGTGGAATACCTTACATCGTAACTGCGCAATTCCATCGTAAATACATAGATGCTAACCGTCCAGAACATCAAGCTTTTGAATCAGAATCTGCACGAGTTTATTACGATAGTTATCAAAATAAAATAACAGAATACATTGAAGATATTAAACAAAAATTTGGCCAAGGCATGTTATTAGATATTCATGGACAAGCACAAAAACCTAATGAAATTATTCGAGGCACCCGAAATGGTATTTCAGTTGAAAATTTAATATCTACACATGGCTGGAATGCAGTTGTTGGTAACAATGGTTTTTTTGGCTTACTTGAAGAGCAAGGGTTTAATGTAGAACCAAGTAACCAACAAATACCCACATCAACAATCCCTGCACCAGAAGGGAGTTTGAGTGGAGGTACTACCGTTAAATTTAATGGTAGCCACAACCTGCTAGGTTTAGATGCGATCCAGTTTGAAATTGGCAGTGACATTCGTTTTTCTGAGACTATGCGAAATACTTTTACTAATAATATGGCTGATAATATAAACACTTTTATGTCTCATTATTACTGTGATAGTAATATTGCAAACTTTCCGTGTTCACCAAAAACTGTCATTATCGATGATGATTATAAAGGATATTTAGAATCTAACGAATGGAAATCATCAAGTGCAGTCGATAACTACCCGCAACAAGGCTTGAGTAAATCACGTTATACAAATCAAGAAGGTGAAACTGTGAGCTGGCAAACTACTGCAACACAAACAGGGAAATACCATGTTTATGCTTGGTGGACTAATTTAAAGTCTAGTGGCTCATCATATAACCGTGACAGTTCAGCTGATTACCATATTCAAGCCGGTGAAAATGAAAGCTTGATTACGAGAGATCAAAATAATGCCGCAGGTCAATGGGTTTTGTTAGATACAATCAATGTCGAAAAGGATGAAGCAATTAAAGTAAATTTAACGCGCAAACATGATGGTGATGAAGGCTCTGCAACAGTAGCAGATGCGATGGCTTTTGTTTGGGGTGGTATTTAGTTTTATTTTTAGTTATAGATAAAGCCTATAGCACAATGATTATAGGCTTTTTAGACTTATTGGATTCAGATAATAAGTCTTGGATTCAAATAATAAGTGCATAACTTGAATTTGTAGAAAAAGTGGTCAGCTGAATATATGCTAATCGCCTTTTCTGCGGCAAGAGATAGTAAACTTACTGTACTTGGTGTGGTACAAATCTTAATTCTGCTATACAACATTGCCCAGAAACAGTTAAATTATTAAACAAAATTCCTTCGGTTTATGGTGTAATGTTTACTCTGTTACCTGCAAACTCTCAATTAACCCACCACTTAGATCCTATTGCCTGTTCTTATCGTTAACAAGTTATTTGCTAAAGTTACATCCTTCCTCACACAGTTTAAGCAGTTGAAAAGGAAGAATCCAAAGCTCTATTTCCCATTAAAATGGTGTTTTAACTCTTTATTGTTAATTATTTTTGTTGGGTTGTTATTATCCTTTATCAGTCTTATTTTTTCCATGATTACCACCTTTTAAAACTGGATTAGCTTTAATCAACTAAACTATATTAATAATCTTTTACGTTATTATTAATATGAGAAAATACCTTTTGATATTACTTTTGATAGGATTATTTACTAAAGCCGAAAATAATCCTATCAAAATAATTGTTAATAACTGGTCTTCACAGATTGTTGTTTCTAATATTTTAGGAGAAATTTATAAAAGCCAAGGATTGGAAGTTGAGTATGTGACTTACCCAACTGATGGGCAATGGTATATCTTAAAACATAATATCGCTCATATTCAAGTCGAAGTATGGCAAGGCACAATGGAAGATAAATATCTGCAATTAATTTCACAAGGGAAATTAATTGATGCAGGGACTTATGACGTTATTACTCGAGAAGAATGGTGGTATCCTGATTATGTAGAACAATTATGTCCAGGACTACCCGACTGGCAAGCCTTAAAAACTTGTTCAGCCATTTTTTCACAAAAAGATAGTTTAAATAAGGGCATTTATTATGGCGGACCATGGGAAAAGCCGGATAAAGCCCGTGTTCGCGCATTAAGTTTAAACTTTAAAGTTATTAATACTAATACAGCTGAGCATTTGTGGGAAAAACTAGAAACAGCATACAAAAGTAAGCTGCCAATTGTATTATTTAATTGGACCCCAAACTGGGTTGGTGCAATTTACAAAGGAAAATTTATTGAATTTCCAGAGCATCAAAGGGAGTGCGAAACAATACCAAGTTGGGGCGTTAACTCTGATTATTTATTCGATTGCGGTAACCCTAAATCTGGTTGGTTAAAAAAAGTATCTTCTACCGAATTTCCTAAATTATGGCCATGTGCATTTGAAATTATCAAAAATATGAATTTTGATAATAAGGAGTTAGAGAAAATAGCTGCACTTGTTGATATAAAAAAGATGAAATATCAAAATGCTGCAACTTTGTGGCTTTCTGAAAACAAAGATAAATGGCAAGCCTGGTTACCAATACATTGTAATATCAACTAAATATAATATCGAATTCCTATAAAACCTTACACCCCCTGATTAGGTACTAATACAAACTTACAATTGAATTCACATCTAATTACAACTTTTTGATACTATTAAAGCAATTGTGATTTCAAGGTGAATAAAATGAATCAAAAATGGATAAAAGCCCTCTTACCTGTTGTTGTTTTAGCGACATGTATTGGCAGTTTTGTAACAATTAATGCAATAGCCAAGGATACTGAAGAAAAAGAACCAGTTGATACACGCCCGACTGTAAAAATAGAGAATATTACAGCCAGTGACCATCAAATCGTTATTACAAGCTATGGCGAGGTAACGCCTTTAGAAACCACGCAACTATCAGCTCAAGTTGAAGGTGAAGTAATTCAATGGCATCCAAACTTTATACCCGGTGGTTTAGTCCGTCGAGGTGATATTTTATTCACGATAGAAAAAGAGAATTACGAGGCTGACTTGTTACAAGCACAAGCGCAACTTGTTAATGCGCAAGCGTCTCTCATTGAAGAAAATGCAAAACAGGATGTTGCAATCGATGAAGCAAAACGTTTTCCAAATAAAAAGTTTACTGATTTATATCTTAGAAAACCTCAAGTTTTAAGCGCACAAGCATCTGTGAAATCAGCTCAAGCGGGTTTAAAACGTGCTAAAAGAAATCTAGCTAAATGTGAAGTTAAAGCACCATTCAATGCATTAATCATTTCAAAAAATATTGGTTTAGGTCAGTTCGTAAATACTGGTTCACCTGTTGCAGTACTTAATAATGTAGAATCAGCTGAAGTTCAGATCCCAATAGCGGGTTTTGACAATGCTTTTTTACCAAAAAATATATCAGGAATAGCCGCAACAGTCAGTCAAAGAGGCTTAAATTCATTTAAACGTGAAGCTATTATCTCTCGTGATTTAGGTGTCGTTGATAGTGAAACACGTATGAGTAATTTGGTTGTCAGAATTGAAGACCCTTACGGTTTAGTTAATGACCTAGCTGTTATTAAGTTCGGCAGTTATGTTGAAGTCAGTTTTGCAGGACAAACTTTACAACAAATTTATAAATTACCACAAGAGCTCGTTAATAACCGCACAGTGTGGGTTGTAGGTGATGAAGACAAGTTAGAAGCTAAACAAGTTCAAGTGATCAGAGAAGAAGGTGAGTTCTTTTTAGTTAATCAAGGCTTAAACAATCAAGACAAATTAGTTGTCACATTACCAGAATACCCTCAAAAAGGTATGCAGGTACATATTGCAAACTCTGAAGCTTCAGTGATTGAAAACTTGTAGTTAAAAGGAATTAATGAGTATGACACAGCAAAAACAAACCGGGATAATAGCTTATTTTGCTAATAATCCTGTTGCCGCTAACTTAATGATGGGATTTATCATCATTATGGGCATATTGAGTTACTTTACAATCCAAAGGCAAATGTTCCCTAATATTGAAATTAACTACATCAATATTAACGCTTCTTATCCGGGTGCTTCGCCACAAGAGATTGAAGAAAGCATTTTGATTAAAATTGAAGAGTCAATTAAAGATGTAACCGAAATTAAACGTGGTGTTTCAAGAGCTTTTAGAAATAATGGCCGCATACAGTTAGAGATTGACCCAGATAAAGAACTGTCAGATGTTCTTGATAAAATTAAACTCAGAGTAGATGGTATTCCCACTTTTCCCGCAGGTATGGAGCCAGTTACTATTTATCAAGCTGAGTTTCAACAAGATGTAATTGAAATGTCACTTGTAGGAGACTTCCCTCTCACTCAACTCAAACCTATTGCACAACAAATTGAAGATGAACTTTTACAACTGAATAATGTTTCTTTAGTAAATTTAGATGCTCCAGAAGAAGAAATTGCAATTGAAATACAACCGGAGAATTTACGTAAATACAACCTGTCTTTAAGTGATGTGAGTGATGCAATCAGCAGGCATTCAGCAAATTTTTCAGCGGGACAGTTACGTACCGATGCTGGATTTATTTCTGTTCGAATAGAAAATCAATATTACAATGGTGAAGAATTCCGCCAGATACCCATTAAAATCGGTAAAAATGGCGCTAAAGTATTGCTCCAAGATATCGCCGTTATTAAAGATGGTTTTACTGAAGGCGAACGTTACTTTAAATACTCGGGTAGTAATGCCATTTTTATGTCGGTTAAAGCGACTAAAGATCAAAATATGATCCCAGTAGCACACTCGGTTAAGTCATTTATAGAAGAAAAAAATAAAACATTGCCCCCAGGATTAGAACTAAAAACTTTAGTAGATATGACATATTACCTAAACGCACGTTTAGATATGATGTTAAAAAACCTACTACAAGGTTCTATCATGGTAGCCCTTATGCTTACTCTGTTTTTACGCTTTAAGTTGGCAATGTGGGTTATGGTTGGTTTACCTGTTTGTTTCTTAGGTGCTGTAATGGTGATGCCTATTTTAGGTGTCAGCATTAATATCATCTCTTTATTTGCATTTATCATGGTATTGGGAATAGTTGTCGATGATGCTATTGTGATCGGTGAAAGTGCTTATAGTGAAATTGAAAAATCCGGAGGTGGTGTTGAAAATGTTGTTAAAGGTGCTAAAAAAGTAGCTACACCAGCAACGTTTGGTGTATTAACAACTATGGCAGTATTCGCCCCCTTTACATTATCAAGTGGACCTGACAGTGCCTTCTTCTATGGTATCGCTGTTGTTGTTATATTGTGTTTAGCATTTAGTTTAATTGAATCTAAATTAATACTACCAGCGCATTTAGCACATTCTACATTCAAACCTATTCCTGAAAATAGCTGGAGAGCTAAGTTTAATAAACGTTTCATGGGATTTGTAAATGGACCTTATAAACGTTCAATTAAAAAAGCGATTGAATGGCGATGGCTTGTTTTGTCAGCATTTGTCGGTTTATTAATAATCAGCTTTTCTTTGGTCTCTTCTAATTTAGTACGTACGGTACCTACTCCAAAAGTTCCTCATGATTTTCCAAGCATTGAAATAGAAATGAATGACAATATTTCAGACTTGCAAACAATTAACGCTTTAAAAACGATTGAATCAATTGTTTGGAAAGTTGAAGAGCAAACTAAATCTGAATTTAATCAAGGTATGATTAAAGACTTACTTGCCTTTAATCAAAGCAGAACAGAAGCAAGAATAGTCATTCCATTAGTTGATGAAAATCTAAGACCTTTCAGTACTTTTGAATTATCACGTCGATGGCGTGAACTTTTACCAAAAATACCAGGACTTAAATCAATAAATATCCAAGATGATGTAAATGGTTCTGGTGGTGAGGGCGAATTTGGATATTTATTATATGGTCCGGATATTGATACTTTAAATAAAGCGGGTTTACAGTTTATTGCAATGCTACAGCAGGAAAAAGGTTTATACGATATTAGCTCAACAATTGACCCTGCAAGTAAAGAAGTACAATTAAGCCTGTTGCCAGTCGCATATGACTTAGGCTTAGACTTAGCGACAATTGCAAATCAAGTTGGTGCTAGTTTTTACGGTGGTGAAGCGCAGCGTGTGATCCGTAACGGTGAAGAGATACGCGTGATGGTACGTTACCCTAAATTGACTCGTGAAGCCTTTTCATCTCTTAAATATACTGTAATTACCACTAATAGTGGTAAAGAAGTAATGTTAGGTGATGTAGTTGCATTATCTGAAAAGCCTGGTATTAGTTATATTCGTCGTGAAGGAGGTTATCGTACGGTATATATATATGGCGCGATTGATGAAGAAACTGTTGAACCTAATGAAGTGGTAGACAGTATTGATGATACTCTCCTACCTGAGCTTAAAAAGTTATTTCCTACAGTTAAAACTGAACTTGGTGGTTCAATTGAAGAGCAACAAGCACAGCAAAATGAGCAAATATTGTTTTTTGTTGCTGGTATGATAATTGTTTATATCTTACTTGCTGTTCCACTACAAAGTTATAGTCAACCGCTTATTATCATGTCGGTAATTCCATTTAGTTTAACGGGTGCTATTTGGGGACATTTCGTCTTTGGCCTAGATTTAAGCATGATGTCGTTCTTTGGTATCATCGCTGCTGCGGGTGTTGTAATAAACGACAGTTTAGTAATGACTGATTACATAAACCAAGCTCGTAAGGAAGGTATGGCAATTCGTGATGCTGTACTCGAAGCCGGTTGTGCAAGATTTAGAGCGATCACGTTAACTTCTATTACCACATTTATGGGTGTATTACCTATTATGTTTGAAACCAGTTTACAAGCTCGATTTGTAATTCCTATGGCTGTCGCATTAGGTTTTGCTGTTATGTTTGCAACACTCATCACTTTGGTTTTAGTGCCATGTTTATACATCATTGGCCAAGATATGCGCATGCCTATGAGAGCATTAAAACGAAAACTAGCAGCTCGTAAAGATAAGGATAATACAGTAACAGCTTAATATTAAAAATTTATAGCTAAAAAGCCGTCATAATATATGACGGCTTTTTTAGTTGTATAAAACCAAATATTTTATAATGCTTACCTGCATTGTAGAAGTAAGTGTATCTTCTTTACTTAAATACATATTCGTACCACTACAGACCCACTAATATTAAATTAAGCGATAATACAGAACTCACTCCTCCGTTTTATACAATTTCTATATTTGCCCACATCAACATCCCTTTTGTTTTAATAAAATTTGACTTTGTATCTTCAGTTGAATAAGCAAGTATTGTTGATACAAATAAACTGATACTAAATAACTTTAAATTTTCCGAAGGATTAATCTGTTCACCTCCCTCTTACTTATAAAACTAGTATTACAATATTAATGATAGGAAATTTAAATGTTTAAAAAATCGAGTTTAGTTTTATGTTTAATTGGAGTTATTGGTTGTGGTGGAGAAGGTATTTTATTTAATATTGATGAAAAGACTAGCTATGTACTGATAAATGCAGCCGATCATGATTATGATTACTTCATTGCTGATAATAGCGCATCAGATACATTTAAAAGTAAATATCATGAAGCTAGTTTAAGCTCAGGTGAAATAAAAAAAGTAACTTTTAAACGATTAATAGTACAACGTAATGCTATTGGTGTTCGAGCGCCAGATCACGAAGGCATTAAAAATGAATTAGATCATCTTCCTAAATACAAAAAAGATTATAATGTTGTTGCATGGAAAAGCGGAGGTTTAAAATTAATAACAAAGAAAAAATCGAATGTTGCAAATGAATTCAGAGTTAGATTTTTTAAAACAAGTTATGACATGAATATAGAAATAAACGGCTCACCAATAAATCTAAAATACAAAGATGTAAGTGATTTTTATACCCTTGAATCATGCGAAAGTTCAATTAAAACTGCAACCCATACTTATGATATTTGCAACAAAGATCTCGGAAGTTCTTACTTAATGGTCCTTAATTCAAATGGCACACAAGTAATCGTTAAAGAAAATTAATTATGTATTAACCTCCCGTATAATCCCTTTAACTATCTGAGCTAGTTATTTTTCTAGCTCTTATTTTAATTCTGTGTAAGTAACGATTGCTCATACCTGCTTCAATCATTTTAGAGCATTTACTAATTCTTCTTCAACATACTTCATTTTAAAATGGTTAGCATAAGCTGCTGCACGATTTTAATTTCAGGCTCCATAATCGGTATAAATACCGAATGAAAATTAAGATTATATAAACTTTCTTACAGGAATTAAAATTCCCAAATAAAATTAATGGTAGGTATAAAAGGAATATAAGTATTATCTGAACTACTTTCTAGTCCATAAACGAGATCCTGAGATGAAAAAAGCTCTTTAATAGCAGATGTACCTGATGCATTTGCCCTATTGAATAAGTTTAATGCACCAAAAGAATAACGTATTCGTCCCCCTTCGTACTTTACTTCACATCCAACTCCAACATCAATTCTCAAATAATCTTTATATTTTGCATCATAAGTTTTGCCCATCAACCAGGGAGCATCATCTATACTGCCATCATAATAATCAGGGTTCAGAGTTACCTTTGTTGCTCGCCATCCAGTATGATAATTTGCTGCAAAACTCAAGTCACATGTATTAGATAATTGATAATTACTTGAAAATTTAATTGCATGACGTTGATCCCACTTCCTTGGGATAATCTCTTTATTTATTTTTTCTTCAGCTTTACTTAAAACGTATGATAATCGCCAGTTAAATTTGTCACTGTTATTAGTTAAAATCGTTTCAACTCCCTTAGACCTTGCCCATTTAGCAAAGTGCGCTTGGCGGTCTAAGTTAAGTTCCCCATGCTCTTGCGAAGCCATTAATAAAATATTTTCAAATCTAGGCAAAGGATTAACATAGTTTTTCTGATAAAAGCTGACCATCAATCCAAACTCTTCCAAAATTGTACTTTGATAAGTCAGGTTCATTTTTTTCACTTTTTGAACTGGCCGAAAAGTCTCAATCCCATCTTCAACTTGTAATTGTTGAATCCCTTGAGCTTGCTGATAAACTCCCCAAGAAAACTTAAATCTATTATTAGAACTATTTGAGTAATCGAAATTAATACGTGGGCTAAACTGTTGTTCATCTGCATATGTTTGTTTATCCCAGCGTAAACCAGGTTCAATAGTTAACGCTTCATTTACCTTAAATCTATCCGAAAAATAAACAGCGTAACTTCTCCCTTTTATATTAAGTGCTGTATGTTTATAAACTTTACCGAATTGGTCTAATTGAGAACTGAATGGATCAATAAATTGATATTTACTTTCATAATTATAATTTGAATACAAAGACTTAATTTCAATCCCTGCCATTATCATGTGATTTTGAGCGAAATGATATTGCCAATCTTGCTTAAGTATTTCGAAACCCCACTCAAGGCTATCATCTACTAATACATAAGTGTCATCTATTGAGAACCCAGTTATATACTGGCTTTGTAAATTCGCAATTCCGAATAAACTTTGTGACGTTAAATTATTATTCCATTGTGTTTCCAAGTTTATCCAATGATATTCATTTGAAGAACCTGAATCTTCATCAACTAAGCAGTCATCTAAACAAATAAGATTGTCTTGGCTTAATAGGCTGTGCCCTGTTAACAGGGTATCATATGATAATTCTATGTTTATTTTAGCAAATGAGTCTGAATATTTTGGACTAGAGTCGCCAAAATCAACATCAGAATGGGCAGCCACCTTATTGAAACCTCCCTTCCTAGCAACAAAAAACCAGCTATCTTCATTATTAAACTCTCCACTGCCTTTGACTTTAAAATCAAGCAAGTTTATGCTCATAGCCCATGGGTTTTCTTGTTCATAGGAATTTGAAGTTAACTCAGTAATGCCACTCAAATGATCACCATACATCACAGTTGCACCACCTGTAATTATTTTTGCATTACCTATGCTGAAAGCATCAATAATCCCCAATATCCCACCAACCTCTTTTATATGAAAAGGGTCTGATAATGGCATGCCATCAAGTAAAAATAAATTTTCTTGGCTAGTTCCTCCCCGTATATGTAAACGGGCTGATATGTCACCTCCTGCAACACCTGGCAATTGAGATATTGCTCTATTAACATCATTTCCTAACAAGGAAAGTCGTTCAATATCTTTTTGTTCCATAAACTGTTGCTGGGAAACATTGGTATATGCTAAATCAAATTGGCTTGCCGAAATTACCATTTTTTCTATTGTAGTAGCGAGCTTTTCATGTTTTGTTTGTATTTTTTTTGGTACTTCTAAAGGAGGAACTATTTTTTTCTTTATGATGATATAACTATTTTGAGGACCTGATTTTAATGTTAAAGAAAATTCGGATAGAATGTCTTTGACCAGTATGATGTCCGACTCTGCTGAATGGGTTTTACGTATCACCATGCCATTATGGACATGAATACTACTGTATATTAACTTTAGACCTTTTTTATTAAATGAGTTAAGTACGCTTATTAGTGGTTTACCCAGATAATGATGTTCACTTTCTTTTGCCTGAGCGTATATTTGTGAGCTGAAAATAGTAATAACCCCCGATAAAACGGGGATTATTTTTGCGTAACAATGTCTAAATAAATGCATACAATGTGTTATTTAAATACCTGTAGCTGGTTTTCAACAATTTGATATTTCAATTCTGTTGTGGAAAATATTGTAACAAGGGCTTGCTGTAAACTTAATTTTTTAATATCGCCATGTAATGTTATTAATTTACTTAACTGTTTTACATAGTTTTCTAAAAATACGAGTTCTAGACCATGCTCTCTGCTGATCCAAGTTAAAAATTGATATAAGTTTTTACCTTCTAACTCAAATTTTGGACCCGTTTTAGTGACCCAAGCCCATTGAATGTCTTGTGGCGATAATTCTGATTTTTCGAATATGCCCTCTGATTCACTTACTAACTGATAACCGGCTTCTAAAGAATGCTTACCTTGTTTATTATTTAATTCAATAAGCCCTTCTCTCACACTTATTTGAAATTCGTCTTTATTACTTGTCACAGCAAATTGGGTACCTATATCCTGAATATTGCCATGTAAAGTATGAATAGTGATAGCTGTTTTTTTACTGTTACTGACACCTGAATCAAAATAAACCGTACCAAAGGAAAGCGTAAACTCATTATTTTCATTAACTATAAGTTGGGAGTTGTGATTTAACCGTAAATTACCCCCTGTTTTCAATGATAAAGTAGCATAACCATCACTTAATGTTTCTATCATAGTTCCAGAAATTAACATTTTACTCCGATGATCAATTATATTGTCTTGAATCAAATCACTTGCTTTTACTTGTCCTTGTATTCTTTCTAAATATACATAGGTCATGTTTGATTCGGTTTTAAACAACTGCCCATTGAACAACATTATCATTGCAAAGCTCATAGCAGAGGCAAAGGAGACAAAAAACAACCAATTGTTTTGTTTGTTACGTTGTTTATTTTTTTCCTGCCAATGCACTTTAAGTTGATGTTTAACTCTATTTTTTACATGCTCTGGTGCAGCCTCTCTTTTATCTGCATGGCGGAGTAACTCAGAGATAAGATCATCTTCATTCTTCGTTCCTGTTTCAGCACCTTGTTGAGTATTATTTTTTGTACTCATCATGATTGGTTTTCCTGTTGGCCATAAAACAACTTATTATTTTCATTTAAACTAAAAAAAACATCTTCAAAAACCGGTCTTGCACGTGATAATAAGGACTCGATAGACTTAGCCGATACCCCCATATTTCCAGCAATTTCTTTCACCGATAAACCTTGTATATATTTAAGTTCAACAACATTGGCGTAACGTTCAGGTAAACAGTCTAAAGTCATATGAATTACTTTATTGAGCTCTTTTTGTAGTAATTTATTTTCAGGCTGATCTTGTATTGCAATGGACAAAGATTCAATTTGGGCTCTGATGTGAGGGTGGTCTTCGAATAGAGAATCTTGCCTATTTTGGCTTTTAAAATATGCGCTCATTTCATAGCGGCAAAAAGTACATAACCAAGTCAATAAACTGGCTTCACCACGATAAGTTTTTAATTTATTAATGGCATTAAATAAGCTGTTCTGAACTATGTCTTCAGCGGTATGGTGTTGGCCAACTCGGGAAAGTACAAAACGATATAACTTATCGAAATATTCTTCATAAAAAACATCAAAACTTGTTTCGTCACCCTTGAGTAGTTTTTTAACCAGCTTTTTGTCTGCGCTATATTTACTGAACATCATTTCCAATATGAATTGTATCGTTTAAATTATTAGAGGCTTAATAAAATAAAATCCTTCGATATATTTTAACTTTTCTCACATTATGTTCAATGATAAGTTTAACTTCTTTATATATTTGATTTCATGGATGGTTTTACACAATGATTATCTGCTCGTAAAGGTAAAGTTGATGGAGTCACAGTTTAGTATTTAAAGTTTGTAACTAAAACAAAAAAGCAGTCATAATACATGACGATATTTAATTTTTTAAAATACACAAAAGTTATTCATAAGAGATAATAATGAAAAAGATATTTACTCCATGCTTATTACTTACATTATCGCTATCAAATTTTGCGATGGCTGAACAAGGAAAAAGAGAAGTTGTTCTTGAAAATAAAGATGTCGAAGTAGTGAGACTTACTTACCCTGCTGGATCAGAATCAGGCATGCATACTCACGTACATCCGAACCGTGTTGTATATTTTGTAAAAGGTGGCGAATTAGAACTCATACCTGAAGACAAAAAAAAACCATCAAAAATACTTAATGTGATGGATGGTAAAACACTTTACCTTCCTGCAATGACACACAATGTAAAAAATATTGGTGAGACAGAAATCATTATTATTGAAACAGAAATTAAATAGAAATGTTGAACCCTTTAAATATAGAGCTTTAGGTAAATAAGTAATTTAATTTATTTACAATCATCTGATTTTACAACAAAATACAAGGAAATAACTACCGTAAACTTAGTAGAAAAAACAAATATGAAATTAAATCTTATAAAATCATTTATCTTAGTAATGCTTTTCATAGTCAATGTCAAAGCATTTGCTATTGCTCCTGTTAATCAACTTAAAGCAGTAATTGTTACCCCATTTACATATGAGAATGAGAGGAATATAGCCGATAATATAGAAAATGAGATTGATGTTGAAAAGCTGGTTCCACAATTTCTTTATGAATACACAAATAAGTTAAATTCATTTGAAAGTATCTCTTTAGAGACTAACCCTAATAAAGATAAATTTGATATTTATATCAAAGGAAAAGTCTTGGATGTCAAAGGTGGTAATGGTGCCGCACGTTATTTTTCTCTTGGTACAAGTGGTAGAGCATTATTAGTTGTAGAACTACAAATCTTTGATCGTAAAGATAAATTGCTTTACGAGGGATTTGCAGTTCAAGATGGCGGCGCTGGCGGTTTCCTTACTTCTATATTTTCAAATAAGAAAAACATCCACAAAGCAATTAATGTCATATCTAAAAAACTTTACCCTGTCGCGATTGCGGGTGATTTAACAAAAGCAGAAGGAATTATTCGGGCAAATGACTCTAAAGATTTATATACTATTAGACATGCAGCAATTGCTTCTATTAAACATGAAATTTATAAAAATGAAATTGCAACGGATGCATTTAAGTCTTTAGTTGAAACCTCAATTAATTCTAAAGAAGAAAGTTCACTGTTTCTAGATACTGTTTCTTGGAGTCTCAAGGTTTTAGGCGAATCAAAAAATATTAAGTACAAACCTTTGATTACATCATTGCTTGAAAGTAAGCCTCACAAAAAAATAAAAGGTTATGCAAAAAAAGCATTAAAGAAAATAAACAAAGCTAATAAAGCTTAATATTTTCGTCCAACATCAGTAGTAATATATTAATGTTGGACACCTACTTGCCAATATACTTATCTAATGTCTTTTCCCATTTATCACTTCGTACCGTGCGTAATAAAATACGATTAAATGGTTCTCTTAATTGACTATTTTCGGTTAGGGCAAAACCATAATCTTGGCGTTCAAATATGACAGGTGAGACTTCAATTTTGTTATAAAAGTCTGTTTTGGCAAAATACTGTAATAACGGAGCATCATAAACCATAGCATCAACTTTGCCCGATGATACTGCTTTTAAACCTAACTTCACGTTAGCAAATGATACGATTGCAATTTCATTATGTAATAAAAAATTCTCACTTGTTGAACCTGGAACTGTCGCTACTCGCATGTGGTTTAAATCTTTGAGTCCTTGAATATTTGTATTAATTTTCTGAACCGTTAATATGCTTGAGAATGCAGCTATAAAGCTGGCAACTATCATTAAGGCCGTAAACATCCAAACGACGCCAAACGCACGACCGAATTTTGTTAGGGGAGTTTTATCGCCATAACCGACTGTTGTCATAGTTGCAGCTGCCCACCAGAACCCCTCACTGATATGGCGTATAGTATGACTATCTTCCTTGATTGGCTGATGTTTATGTTCTAATAGCCACATTATCCAGCCGACGATAAATAATAGAGCAAATAGCATGGCAACCACTTGAACAAATTGCCAAGTAAAGAGCTGTTTTAAAGTTGAAAACCAAATGTTTTTTTTATGATTAGCTGCTGTTGCTATCGCAAAACCGGTTGAATGCAAAGGGTGTGTGAAGTCCATCACCGACTCTCTGCTTTCTGTAACCGTAATCGCTGCAACTACGGCATCTAACTCTTGTTTTTTTATACCGGTTAATAAATCTTTTAAAGACCTTTCTTCCAACTGATATGTCAGATTTAACTCATCTGCGATTTCACGCCATAGCTCTATACTTATTCCTGACCAACTACCATCAGCATTTTTTATTGAGAATGGTGGAGAGTGAAGCGTTCCTACTTTTATTGACTGGCTATTGTGTGGTTTAACTACTAGAGCTGTATCAGCATTTGATGAAAAAGATAACAAGCAGGCAAAGCTAATAATGATTATAGTGTGAATTATATTTTGCATATTATCTCCTAATATAACCAAGTTTACTGTGATGCAAATGCATCTGAATAGACGGTTAAATCAGTTTCAATGAAGTTATCAAAGCTTTGTGTTAACACCTGACTTTGTGGCCAATATAAATGAATCATTTTTGTAACCGGTTGATAGCTTGCTGTATATAATGTGCCCCAACCATTCCAATCACTCGCAAGTCTCAGTAGTGGTGGTTGTAAAAACAATTCAACAAGTGAAGGTGATTGGACTCGTATTTTTGATAACTTTACCGACAAATATTGCTCTCTTACATAACTATCAGCAATAGCATCAACCTCTCCTAATGTGCCTCCTTGTTGATGATTAGTTGCAAAAGGAACTGTAGTTACTTCAACTTTTTCACCTGGACAAATTACGACCGTTTTGCCATTGCCCAAAGCATCTATTAAAGTCACGTTATAAGCCATATGAATAGGAACCTGTTTTAGTTTTTCAACTGCTTCCTGAGTTGTTTTACAAAACTCTAAAATATATCTAAGGACTAAAGTTATTCCAAAACCATGACCCTGTTTATTCCTTCCTCCATAGGATAAAGATACTGCTAATCCATGCTCATTCATGCCATCTATTACACCCCATAAACAATCGGTCATGGCGATCACTCGTGTACCATTCCAATTACTATGTAACATAAGTCGATCGCATAATTGAGCTGGGAAGTCATAATTTCTAACAAGTTCTACGGTGTCATGGTTTCTAAAAGCCTGCGAGCAACCACTTTTAAACGCTGGCGGATTAAATAAACTTAAAAATGTACAAGTTTGCTCATCTCCCCCAAAACGTTTACATAAACCATCATAAGTTGGAATTAACTCTGGCATGTATTGCTTTATTTTTTCACGTGATTCAACAGCTGACAATTTTGTTTGAGAGCGATTAAACCAACGCTGATACGACTCTGCAGTTTTTGCATAAATAGGGCTTAAATTAGCACCTAAAAATTGATCTTTAATTGCAGAAAAACTTAATGATTTAGAAGTTAGTTTCATGATTGTATATATTGTTTAAAGTGAGCACTGGTTTCTTTTAACCAGTTAGACTTTGATTTTTTGATAGATTCTGATGGAATATTATTTTCATCAGCTGTCATTACAGATTCACATTCAACGTTTGTGTTTAAATTATCATTAACTTCTAAGGGAATCGCTTCTATTGGCATTTCCTGAGTGCTATTAAGTGTTTCTGGGTTTACAAAAGTTGGAATATTATATCTAAGTTCTTGAGCTGGCATCATAAGGCTCGGTTCAAATGCTTTTTTTGTTTTATCAAATCGAGTGGCTTTTTGCATTGGTCCTAATGTATCTAGGTAACCCATACCTAAATCCGATTTGTTATATACAGTGAAATTTACTTTACTATCTCTAAAGCTTTTTAGTGGCTGACCTAAATTACGTAAACCGACTTCTCTTTGACGCCTAACAAGATCAAAATCGAGCTCGGTTACTAAATATTCATTTGTTTCACCTGCTTGATGAACAACACGACCGGATGGGTCTACAATACAAGATTGACCAACTCCGCCAACGCCTAGTCCATTAATATCTATAATATAGCTTTGAAATAATGCACCGCTACTACGCGCTAAATTTAGTTCGATATTACGATCGTTCGTACCTGTTAATACTGGATGTATAATCACTTCAGCGCCCATAGAAGTTAACGTTCTTAAAACTTCAGGAAACCACATATCATAACAAATACATAAACCAAACCTACCTGTGCCAGGCACATCAAAAACAATAAACTCATCGCCTGCTTCTACTCCTTCTTCGAATGGACAAAATGGAAATAGCTTCCTGTGACGTGCTATCACTTCTCCTTGTGGGTTTATTACAGGAGAGGTATTAAAAACTTTATTATCTTTAAGCTCGAAAATTGAACCTGGGATCAACCAAATATTATATTTTTTAGCTATGGTGCAAAACCTTGCTTCTGTTGAGCCAGGCATAGGTTGCGCATATGAGTGTAATGGACCATGTGCGGCAAGTTCACTTAATACCACCATTTCGACCCATGGATATAAAGTCATTAATACATCAATGCGTTCTTCTATGGCATCTAAATTATTGCCATGTTGCAACTCTATTTGAATACCCGCAATTCCAAAAGGTGTCATCGTTTTAAATCCTAAACAGTTAATACCTTTTAGTTTAAGCACAATAAAAACGCCTGTCTCAGAGCTTTAATTAACCTGTCTATAACCTAAAGTTATTGCTTTAAGAATCCTTGTGAAACTCTCTAACCCACTAAGTACTGTATGTTTATTCATACTATAACCTTAAGTTAAGGACTCGAAATGTAAATGAATAGTTAAAGTGGTGTGGTTATTTTTTAGTTAGGTATATTAAAGATTGTTTTTTATGCAAAGCATATAAATCATTCAAAAATAAAACTTAATTAACCTAATTTTACAAGGCTACAAAGATGGGCAAATTGGAACATATAAAAGCTCAACAGATGATAGGATTTTATCATCAATTAAATAATAAACGCCAAGATACTTGGGTTAAATTAAAAAAATATACATTTCATTTATCGTCATGCAATACGCAAAGTAGTGGTTTTAAGCGCTTAAAAAAAGCAGTGTATTTATCTTTAACTTCACTTGAGTTAATTGAAGATTATACTGCATTTCCATCTAAAGAAGATTTTCGTTATTTATGGATCCAATTTGAACAAAAAGATTATATTGGATTAGCGCATTCAGTTTCTCAGATACATTATTTTTTAGAAAATGGTACTTATCGCCGAAAAGATGTTGATTTATCTCTATCAACAACACAAACAGCAACCAACTTAGAGCAAGAAGAAGATAATCCGCATAATATACAAGGCGCTAATAATAGTCGTTCAAGACCTTATTTTGAGGTTTTAATCGTAGATGATTTGTTAATTGATGCGGAAAACCAGCTATTAAACGCTATCCGTTCTATGCGCCATCACGATGATCAATTTACTTATAATGCGATTGTAGTGCCTACTTTTGAAGATGCCATCATTGCAATTTTGATAAACCCGAACATTCAGTCATGTATATTACGTCCGAGTTTTGCAATGAAATCAAAACGTAATCGAGGATTAGTGTCTCATATCGTTGCAGGAGTTGATGAAAAATTAGGTAAACATATTTATAACAGTAAAAACCAAGGCTCTGAGCTTGGCAAATTAATGAAGCATCTGCGCCCAGAACTTGACTTATACTTGGTATCTGACATGTCTATGGCATCAGCAAATCAAGATGATGATGGTTATTTTAATCGTGTATTTTACTGTGAAAATTCTAACCTTGATATGCATCATAGTATTTTAAATGGTGTTGCAAAGCGCTTTGATACCCCTTTTTTCTCAGCTTTAAAAAAGTACAGCCGCAAGCCGACAGGTATATTTCACGCATTACCAATTTCACGCGCGAAATCTATCGAAAAATCTAACTGGATTGGCGATATGTTAGATTTCTATGGTACCAATATCTTCCTTGCTGAAACTTCAACAACCTCTGGTGGGTTAGATTCATTATTACAACCCAAAGGTCCACTTAAAAAAGCACAAGAATATGCATCGCGTGCTTATGGTTCACGCAGTTCTTATTTTGTAACAAACGGCACTTCAACTGCGAATAAAATCGTGGTGCAGGCATTAGTTCAGCCTGGCGATATCATATTAGTAGATAGAGACTGCCATAAATCGCATCACTACGGTATGGTGTTATCTGGTGCGCATGTAAAGTATTTAGATTCCTACCCCATAAATGATTTATCTATTTATGGTGGTGTACCGCTTCAGCAAATTAAACGAACTTTACTCAACTATAAAGAATTAGGGCAGCTTGACCGTGTAAAAATGCTATTACTAACAAACTGTACCTTTGATGGTGTTGTTTATAATGTACAACAAGTAATGCAAGAGTGTTTGGCTATAAAACCTGATTTAGTCTTTTTATGGGATGAAGCTTGGTTTGCATTTGCGAGTTTTAACCCGACCTATCGTACCCGTACAGCCATGTTTTCAGCTGCTACATTATGTAAACGCTTTAAAAGTAATAAATATAAAAAGCAATATTTAGAGTACAAAAAAGCAGTCGATCAATTACCTGCTGAAGAAAGAATTGATTGGATGGTGAATAATGAAATTTTACCTGATCCAGATATCGCAAGAGTCAGAACATATACAACGCAATCAACGCATAAAACTTTAACCTCTTTACGCCAAGGTTCAATGATCCATATTTACGATCAAGATTTCCGTCAAAAAGTAGAAAGTACATTTAATGAAGCGTATATGACACATACTTCCACTTCACCAAATTATCAAATATTAGCATCTCTTGATATTGGTCGAAGACAGGTAGAACTTGAAGGATATGAAATGGTTAATAGGCAACTTGAACTTGCTATGACCATGCGACAATCCGCTTACCAAAGTGAGAGACTTAAAAAATACTTTGATGTATTAGTAAATAAAGATTTAGTACCAAAATCATATCGAAAGTCAGGTATTGATTCATATTTTAATGTTGATACTGGGTTTAGCCAAATGGAAGAAGCTTGGGCAACTGATGAGTTTGTTGTTGATCCCACCCGCATCACAGTGAATATAGGTAAAACAGGTATAGATGGGAATACCTTTAAAGATAAATACCTTATGGATAAACATGGTATTCAAATAAATAAAACCTCACGCAATACTATCCTGTTTATGATCAATATAGGTACTTCGCGTAGCTCTATCATTTATCTCTTAAATTGTTTGTACAAAATAGTGTCAGAGTTAGAAGTTCGCGATGCTGAAATGAGTCCTGCTGAGCGTGCAATACATAAAAAACGGGTTATTTCTCTGACAGAAGAGCTGCCGCCTCTACCTGACTTTAGTCATTTCCATCAAGCATTTTGTCCTGGTAAGGGGTTAGGAACTGATGAAGGTGATATTCGAAAAGCCTATTTCCTTTCTTATGACTGTGAAAATTATGAATACGTGAATCTAGATAATGGTGAGCTAGAAACCTTGATGAAAACAGGCCGGGAATGTGTTTCTAGTACTTTTATTATTCCTTACCCTCCAGGTTTTCCAATTTTAGTACCGGGACAAGTGATAAGCCAAGAGATCTTAGATTATATGAAAGCCTTAGATGTTAAAGAAATACACG
>Ga0209292_1000652_pt1 | contig 44740 bp, 35 predicted proteins | sample GOMGulsemesocosm_2_FD_184634 | JGI IMG/M metagenome (GOLD analysis project Ga0209292, IMG submission 184634) | Methane-oxidizing microbial communities from mesocosms in the Gulf of Mexico - GOM9C Gulf of Mexico (SPAdes) (version 2) | ecosystem: Environmental > Aquatic > Marine > Cold seeps...
CGTGTAAATTAACGATATCCATAGTACCCATTGCAAGGCCAGCACCGTTAACCATACAACCAACGTTACCATCTAATGCTACGTAGTTTAATTCCCACTGTGCAGCATGTGCTTCACGTTCATCTTCTTGAGATGGATCGTGAAAAGCGCGCATTTTAGGTTGACGGTAAATAGCATTGCCATCAATACCGATTTTTCCGTCTAAACAGTGAAGGTTACCTTCGTCAGTAATAACTAACGGGTTGATTTCTAATAATGCGAAATCACAATCTTCAAACATTTTAGCAAGACCCATAAAGATCTTAACAAATTGCTTCATTTGAGTAGGGTTTAAATCAAGTTTAAAACCTAATTCACGTGCTTGGTAAGGTTGAGCGCCAACTAGTGGATCAATCTCAGCTTGATGAATTAATTCAGGAGTCTCTTCAGCAATCTTCTCAATATCAACACCGCCTTCAGTAGATGCCATGAAAACGATTTTTTGAGAAGCTCTATCAACAACAGCGCCAAGGTATAACTCGTTAGCGATGTCAGTACAGCTTTCAACTAAAATTTTAGCTACTGGCTGACCGTTTGCGTCTGTTTGATAAGTAACTAAGTTCTTACCTAACCATTGTTGAGCGAAATCTTTGATTTCTTCTTTAGATTTAACTAGCTTAACACCGCCAGCTTTACCACGGCCACCCGCGTGTACTTGAGTTTTAACAACCCACATATCGCCGCCGATTTTATCAGCCGCTTCTGCAGCTTCTTGAGGTGTATCGCAAGCGAAACCTTCAGAAACTGGTAAACCATATTCAGCGAACAATTGTTTCGCTTGATACTCATGCAAATTCATGGTGTTTTATCCATTTATCTGTAAATAATGACAATCGATTGCACTTCTAAGAAATACTGAAAGACTGCCCGTGAAAAGTATCCCGATTATAGTACAAATACTCTACTGACGGTAGTCAAAAGAGCTAATACTATAGTCGGGTACCAAATTTTTATAGCTGGTGTTTTCTGTCTTTTTACTTAGCAATTAAGCTTAGGAATCAAACTTATACATCAAGTAATAGACGTGTTGGATCTTCTAACAATTCTTTAATTGTTACTAAGAAACCAACAGACTCTTTACCATCAATTAAGCGATGATCATAAGATAATGCTAAATACATCATAGGTAAAATTTCTACTTTACCGTCAACTGCCATAGGGCGGTCTTGTATTTTGTGCATACCCAAAATCGCTGCTTGAGGTAAGTTAAGAATAGGTGTTGATAATAATGAACCAAATACACCACCGTTAGTGATGGTGAAATTACCGCCAGTCATATCAGCCATTGACAATTTGCCATCACGACCTTTAAGTGCTAGTTCACGAATACCATTTTCAATACCTGCCATGCTCAATTGATCTGAGTCACGCAATACTGGTGTAACAAGGCCACGTGGCGTTGATACAGCGATAGAGATATCGAAGAAATTATGATAAACAATGTCATCACCGTCAATTGAGGCATTTACTGCTGGATAACGCTTAAGTGCTTCAGTTACTGCTTTTACGTAAAAAGACATAAAACCAAGACGTGTATCATGCGTTTTCTCGAATAAATCTTTATATTGCTTACGAAGATCCATAATTGGCTTCATGTTAACTTCATTAAACGTAGTTAACATGGCTGTAGAGTTTTTCGCTTCTAATAAACGTGTTGCAATGGTTTTGCGTAAACGTGTCATAGGAACACGTTTTTGTGTACGTTCACCTAAATCTTGTGCAGGTGCAACAACTGGTGCGGCAGCGGCTTTTGGTGCAGCAGCTTTTGGTTTGTTGGCAGCGGCTTCAACGTCTTCTTTAGAAATGCGTCCACCTTTACCAGTACCAGTAACATCAGCAGCTGTTAAGCCTTTTTCAGTCATTAAACGACGTACTGAAGGGCTAGCAAGTTCATCAGAACTAACAGCATCTTCAACTGGCGCAGCGGTTGCAGCAGAGCCTGCAGTAGCTCCAGCATTTAATTCACCAATTTTTTGTGCACCTAAAACAGTATCGCCTTCAACATGGATAATCTTGCCAATTACGCCATTGTCTTGTGCTACAACTTCAAGTACTACTTTATCAGTTTCAATATCGACTAGATTTTGATCTACTGAAACTACATCGCCTTCAGCAACGTGCCATGAAGCAACCGTTGCATCAGCAACTGATTCAGGTAGCACAGGTACTACAATATCAATTACTTTTACAGCTGATGTGGCCGCTGGAGCAGTTGCAGCCGCAACAGGTGCTGGAGCCGCTTCGCCACCCTCAGAGGCACTTGTTGAAAATACGCCAATTACTTGGTCGCCCAAAACTGTTGCGCCTTCAGCTTGGCTTATATCTGTCATTACACCATCAGATGTTGCAGGTACTTCTAGAACTACTTTGTCAGTTTCAATATCAACAAGTACTTGGTCACGCGTAAATTTTTCACCAACTTGTACATGCCAAGTTGCCACAGTTGCATCAGCAACTGATTCAGGTAATACCGGAACTTTGATTTCGGTTGTCATTTTTTAATCCTTTCAAACTTTCTTTGCGCTTACTTTTTATAAAGTAAGCGCACTTAAGAGTTAATCTAATTTTACTAACATGAGCGCTTGAGTGACCAAGCGCTTGTTGTGCTATTCATGTTAGTCCAAAGTTAATGCTTGAGTAACAAGCGCTTGCTGTTCTTTCACATGCACTGACATATAACCAACAGCTGGTGCTGCAGAAGCCTTACGGCCGGCATAAGTCAAATAAGTACCTTCAGGGATTGCAGCTCTAAAGTGATGCTGTGAACAGTACCAAGCACCTTGGTTTTGCGGCTCTTCCTGACACCAAACAAATTGCTTAACATGCTGGTATTCTTTTAATACTGCTTGTAGCTCTCGTTCAGGGAAAGGATAAAGTTGCTCAATACGTACAATTGCAACTTTATTTAGTTCATTTTTGCGACGTTGATCTAACAACTCGTAATAAACTTTACCACTACAGAAAATAACGCGTTCTACCGCTTTAGTATCTTGCTCATCAATTTCACCAATCACATTATGGAACGTACCTGTAGACATTTCTTCTAATGAAGAAACAGCTAATGGATGTCGTAACAATGATTTAGGTGACATTACCACAAGAGGACGACGCATAGGACGAACGACTTGACGGCGCAGCATATTAAATACTTGTGCAGGTGTTGATGGCACACATACTTGCATATTATGATCAGCACAAAGTTGTAAGAAGCGCTCAAGACGGGCTGAAGAATGTTCAGGACCTTGACCTTCATAACCATGTGGCAATAACATAGTTAAGCCACATAAGCGGCCCCACTTTTGTTCGCCTGAACTAATGAATTGATCGAATACTACTTGTGCACAGTTAGCGAAATCACCAAATTGAGCTTCCCAAATAGTTAAACCAGCAGGCTCTGCAGTGGTGTAACCGTATTCAAAAGCTAATACTGACACTTCAGATAATACTGAATCATGCACATCAAATGGGCCTTGGCCTTCTCTGATATTTTGCAATGGTAAATAGGTGCTAGCATCATCTTGGTTATGTAAAACAGCATGACGATGGAAGAACGTACCACGACCAGCATCTTGACCAGTAATTCGCACTCTGTCACCAGCATCAACAATTGAAGCATAGGCTAAGTTTTCTGCCATACCCCAATCAAGTAATTTCTCACCTGTTGCCATTTTCATGCGATCATCGTAGATCTTTTTAACGCGAGAATGTACAGGGTGATTTTTAGGATAACTTGAGAGTTTAACAGCAAGTTCTTTAAGCTTTTCAAGAGAAATTTCTTTATCGTATTCATCATCCCACTCATGACCTAAGTAAGGTGTCCAATCAACTGAATGTTCAGTCATTGGTCGCCATTGCTCAACCGTACATTGACCTTCATCAAGTAATTTACGGTAGTAAGCTGTTAACTCGTCAGTTTTAGCGGTATTTAAGCTGCCTTCTGCAGCTAGTTTATCAGCATATAGTTGACGTGGCGTTGGATGTTTTTTAACGATTTTGTACATTAGAGGCTGTGTAGCACTTGGCTCATCAGCTTCGTTATGGCCATGGCGTCGGTAACAAACTAAATCGATAACAACATCACGTTTAAATTCATTACGGTAATCAAGAGCAATTTGAGTTGCTAAAATAACCGCTTCAGGATCATCACCATTTACATGAATAATAGGTGCCTGAACCATTTTGGCAATTTCAGTGCAGTATTCGCCTGAGCGAGTATCTTCAGCAACTGAAGTTGTAAAACCTACTTGGTTATTTACTACAATACGTACCGTGCCACCTACTTTAAAGGCGCGCGCTTGAGACATATTGAAAGTTTCTTGTACAACACCTTGACCGGCAATTGCTGAGTCACCATGAATGGTAATAGGCAGTACTAAATCACCTTGATTACAATCACGTCTATCAAGACGAGCACGTACACTACCAATAACTACCGGGTTAACGATTTCTAGATGTGACGGGTTAAAGGCCAATGCTAGATGTACATTACCACCTGGAGTGACGAAGTCTGAAGAATAACCTTGGTGGTATTTTACATCACCGGAGCTAAGAACTTCATCATGTTTACCTGCAAATTCATCAAATAACTTTGACGGATTTTTGCCCATAACATTGACAAGTACGTTTAGACGACCACGATGCGCCATGCCCATAACCACTTCTTTTGTGCCAGCAGCACCAGCACGAGTGATTAATTCTTTAAGCATAGGTACAAGTGCATCACCGCCCTCTAGCGAGAAGCGTTTAGCACCTGGGAATTTTGCACCAAGATATTTTTCTAAACCATCAGCAGCAATTAAGCCCTTAAGTAGCTCTGTTTTCTGATCAACAGAAAGCGTTGCTTTAGACTGAACAGACTCTAGACGCTTTTGTATCCAACGTTTTTCATCTGTTGAGGTCATGTGCATATATTCAGCACCAATAGAACCACAATACGTGTTTCTTAATGCTTTATATAAATCACCTAACTTCATTGTGTCTTGGCCGATGGCGAAAGAGCCGACGTTATATTCTTTATCGAAGTCGTTTTCAGATAAGTCGTGATGAGAAAGTTGCAAGTCACGTACTTTGTCACGCTGCCATAAACCCAATGGATCTAAATTAGCATTTTGGTGACCACGGAATCTAAACGCATTAATAAGTTGTAGAACTTTGACTTGCTTAGCATCACCGCCACTAGAAACAACAACTTGTTTATTGGCTTGTTTTGCTAGCGTTCTAAATTCGTCACGGATGGCAGAGTGACGGTATTCAACCTCACTACCTTCGACTTTCGGGAGTTGACTAAAGATTTCTTGCCATTCTGCAGATACAGAAGCGGAGTTATCTAAGTATGATTCGTACAATTCTTCAATATAAACGATGTTACCACCGTTTAAGTGGGAAGACTCTAGCCAAGCCTTCATTACACCTTCTGGCATTGCCTTGTTCCTTTGCTTGTGTGTAGCAAAAAAAATAACGTAATAGATGTTACCTTTACCTATTGATCACGCAGTTTGCTCGACGTTACTATTTATAGAGTAAAATAGTAACTTTTGCATTCAACTAGAACAACAAGGTTTAGATAAAAACATTACAATGTTTAAAATAATAAAAAATACAGAGTATTAACATAAACTTATTTTACTGATGATAATACCCTGCTTATTCTGTCATAAATACTAAATAAGTAAACTTAGACCAAAGGAGTAATTATAACTATTTGGACTAAGTTTAAATTTATTAAACCGCGCGGTTTAATAACATAGATTTAATATGACCAATTGCTTTTGTTGGGTTTAATCCTTTCGGACAAACATCAACACAGTTCATAATACCATGACAGCGAAATACACTGTATGCATCTTGTAAACCATCTAAACGATCTTCAGTAGCAGTATCGCGGCTATCGATTAAGAAACGATAAGCGTGTAATAAGCCGGCTGGACCGATGAACTTATCAGGATTCCACCAAAAAGACGGACAAGACGTTGAACAACATGCACATAAAATACATTCGTAAAGACCGTCTAATTTATCACGCTCTTCGATTGTCTGTATATTTTCGCGCGCTGCTGGTTGTGCATCGTTAATCAGGTATGGCTTAATTTTTTCATATTGCTGATAAAATTGAGTCATATCAATAATTAAATCACGCACTACCGGTAAACCTGGTAATGGACGTAAAACGATGGTTTTAGCTTTTAATTCAGATAATGGCGTAATGCATGCTAAGCCATTTTTACCATTCATGTTTAAGCCATCAGAGCCACAAACACCTTCACGACATGAACGACGAAAAGATAACGTTGAATCTTGCTCTTTTAATAAGATAAGTGCATCAAGAACCATTAAGTCAGAACCATCTGGCACTTCTAACTCATATTCTTTCATATAAGGCGCATTATCAACGTCTGGGTTATAACGGTAAATCGAAAATAACTGTTTCATTACAATGCTCCTTAGTATACACGTGCTTTCGGTGGGAAAGCTTCACGGTGAACGGGTTTCATGTTTACATCACGTTTAGTCATTTCTTCCGTTTCTGGAGTGTAAACTGAGTGACATAACCAGTTTGCATCATCACGTTCGGTGAAATCTTGACGTGCATGAGCACCACGAGATTCAGTACGGAAATTAGCTGCTTTAGCTGAACAAAAAGCTGTTTCCATTAAGTTATCAAGCTCTAAACATTCAATACGTTGAGTATTAAATTCTGAAGACTTGTCATCTAACTTAGCTTCTTTAAGGCGATCACGAATTTCAGTCAATTCTTTCATGCCTTGTGCCATTGCTTCGCCTTCACGGAATACCGAGAAGTTCATTTGCATACATTGTTGTAAATCTTTACGAATTTGCACTGGGTCTTCACCTTTAGTAGATGACTCCCAACGATTAGTACGGGCAAGTGCCGCCTCTAGATCTGACTCAGAAGCTTCAACACCAGATTCAGTTTCATTTAAGTATTTACCTAAGAAGTTACCTGCAGCACGACCAAACACCACTAAATCAAGTAATGAATTACCACCTAAGCGGTTAGCACCATGTACTGATACACAAGCAATTTCACCAACAGCAAATAGACCTTCAACAATCGTTTCTTTACCATCAGTACCAATGTTAAGGGCTTGACCATTAACATTACAAGGTACACCACCCATTTGGTAGTGACAGGTAGGAATAACTGGAATAGGCTCTTCAGCTGGGTCAACGTGAGCAAATGTTTTAGATAAGTCACAAACGCCCGGTAAACGTTTGTATAACGTTTCACGACCAAGGTGATCAAGTTTAAGCTTGATATGTGGACCCCAAGGACCGTCACAACCACGACCTTCACGAATCTCTGTCATCATTGAACGAGCAACGACGTCACGACCTGCTAAATCTTTAGCATTTGGAGCATAACGTTCCATGAAACGTTCGCCGTCTTTGTTTAGAAGATAACCACCTTCACCACGACAACCTTCAGTAACTAACACACCTGCACCAGCTATACCAGTTGGGTGGAACTGCCACATTTCCATATCTTGCATTTGAATGCCAGCACGAAGTGACATACCAACACCGTCACCTGTATTGATATGAGCATTGGTAGTAGAAGCGAAAATACGACCAGCACCACCAGTAGCTAATACAGTAGCACGTGCTTTAAAGTAAACGATTTCGCCTGTTTCGATACAAATTGCGGTAGTACCTACAACTGCACCGTCACTGTTTTTAACTAAATCTAATGCATACCATTCTGAGTAGACATTAGTTTTGTTTTTAACGTTTTGTTGGTAAAGACAATGAAGTAAAGCATGACCTGTACGGTCAGCTGCTGCTGCAGTACGCGCAGCTTGTTCACCACCAAAGTTTTTAGATTGGCCACCAAATGGACGTTGGTAAATTTTACCTTCTTCGGTACGAGAAAAAGGTAAACCCATTTTCTCTAATTCAATCACAGATTCAGGACCTGTTTTACACATGTATTCGATTGCGTCTTGGTCACCGATATAATCGCTGCCCTTAACCGTATCGTACATATGTTGTTCCCAATGATCTTCATGAGCATTACCTAAAGCTACGGTAATACCACCTTGAGCAGATACAGTATGAGAACGCGTTGGAAATACTTTAGAGATCAAGGCACAAGATTTGCCTGACTCAGAAATTGCTAATGCAGCGCGCATACCTGCGCCGCCTGCGCCAATTACAATGGCGTCAAATTCACGAATTGGAACGCTCACTTATACACCCCACACGATTAAAAAGCCAAACACTAAGTAGGCTAATAAAGTAACAGAAAAGAAGAATTGTAATGCACCGCGTAAAAACGCTGGTTTTACATAATCAGACAATACTTGCCAAACACCAATTTTAGCGTGTACAAGTAAAGCCAACAATGCCATTAATGTTGCTACTTTTACGGGCATACAAGCAAAAAATCCTTGCCAGACATCGTAAGTAACACTAGGTGTTATTACAAAGAAGCCTGCAAGGAGTATGGTATATAGCACAAGAATAATTGCACTTGCTCTCAAAAGAATAAAATCATGCACGCCATTTCGGCCTGCTGATGCGACGACGTTTACCATAACCAAACTCCTATCACTGCTGATATTGCTAACCATAGAACCATAATAAATTTGGCCGTGGCATTACCTGAGGCAAGTTCTTCAAAGTGACCTAAATCCATGAACAAGTGACGAACACCAGCTAATACATGAAATGTTAGGGCAGATAGACAGCCAAAAATAATAAATTTAAAAAATATGCCATCAAGGTAATCTTGAATTTGAGCAAATCCTTCAGCAGAAGAGAGAGAGGTTGAAAGTGTTAGCAATAAAATACCAATAGCAAAAACCATAATAACACCAGAGACACGATGTAAAATGGAAGCATTAGCTGCGGGATGCATCTTTATTGTAGTTAAATCTAGGTTTACAGGACGTTGTTTTTTCACAATTGTTGCCTAAAGAGCTCGAAAGCCTTCAACTTTTATTATTGTTACTCATGAACTACCTTTATTAACTTCATTTCAAACTTCAATTAAAAAGGTCTAAAATCAAACAAATAAAAGTAATTCCCGAAAGTGAACGGTAACTTTACACTAGCCTTTTGGCGAGCATACCAATTCGCATACAATTCTAACCAACTTTAAGACACGATTCTAGTTAGATTTTGTAATATGATCCAAAAAATTTACTGTGAAAATAATTATATAATCAAATCGAAAACGCTACAGGACATTAAGATTATATATTCGATAACAGTGAATTACAATTTCACATAACGGTACTAAATTGACTCTGGACGCTTTTTAAGCAATTTATTGAGCTGTGTTAAACTTTAGTATAATTACTCTTACATTTTAAATTCATTTCGGGGTAGAATGTCGGCAGTTTGAAAAACCCAAGAAAAGTCACAAAAACTGACTATTTATTCACTACGCTTAGTATGGGAATTAAGCAACTTAGTTGAAAGTCAGTAAATGTAAATAAATTATAATTGATAGGGGAAAAACATTATGGCTGAATCAAAAGCCTCTCTGAGTATTGATGGCAAAGAAATTGGAGAGTTTCCAGTTTTAAAAGGTACTGCTGGTACTGACGTAATTGATATTAGAACTTTAGGTAGTCATGGCTATTTCACCTACGACCCTGGCTTCTTAGCCACTGGTTCTTGTGAATCATCTATTACTTTTATCGATGGCGGTAAAGGCATATTGCAACATAGAGGTTATCCTATTGATAGCCTTGCAAAACAAGCTGATTATCTAGAAGTTTGTTATATATTATTAAACGGTGATGCACCAACTCAGTCTGAGTATAATAAATTTAAGTCAATAATCACTACCCATACTATGGTTCATGAGAAGTTAGCTCATTTTTTCCAAGGTTTCTTACCTGATGCGCATCCTATGGCGATGGTTTGTGGTGTTGTTGGTGCTATGTCATCTTTCTATCACAGCGATTTAGATATTACGGATGCTGATCAACGTAAACGTAGTGCTCATAGGTTGATTGCTAAAATGCCTACTATCGCTGCAATGGCTTATAAATACAGCGTAGGTCAACCATTTGTTTACCCACGTAATGAACTATCTTTTGCAGAAAACTTCCTTCATATGATGTTCTCTGTTCCTGCTGAAGAATATGTTGTCAGCCCTACTATAGCTAATGCTATGGATAGAATATTTACCTTACATGCTGACCACGAACAAAATGCATCTACATCAACAGTACGTTTAGCTGGTTCTTCAGGCGCTAATCCTTACGCCTGTATTGCTGCTGGTGTTGCTTCATTGTGGGGTCCTGCGCATGGTGGCGCTAATGAAGCTTGTTTAACAATGCTTGAAGAAATTGGTAGCTTAGAGAACGTTGATAAGTTTGTTGCCAAAGCAAAAGACAAGAACGACCCTTTCCGCTTAATGGGCTTTGGTCACCGTGTTTATAAAAACTTCGACCCTCGTGCGACAGTAATGCGTGAAACATGTCATGAAGTCTTAAAAGAGCTTGGTATCAGTGATCCTCTACTTGACGTTGCAATGGCATTAGAGAAAGTAGCGCTTGAAGACCCTTACTTTATAGAGAAAAAACTATACCCTAATGTAGACTTCTACTCAGGTATTATTCTTAAAGCTATTGGTATCCCAACAAGTATGTTTACAGTAATTTTCGCTATGTCTAGAACTGTAGGTTGGATAGCTCATTGGGATGAAATGTTATCTCAACCGGGTCAAAAAATCGGCCGTCCTCGTCAGAAATATACTGGCGAAATCAATCGTGAATTTGTACCACTAAATAAAAGATAATGACTTAGTTAGCTAAATAAAGTCAAAATTATATAAAAAAGGCAGCATTCGCTGCCTTTTTTATATCTTTTTTAAAGTAAATAGCCCGACAAAGCCATAACCCAAGTCTATACTTACCATTCACAAATGAAATACGTTTTAGCCGTATTTCTACATATAAGAACACTTTTTGAGGTGTAAATAGCTATTTGGATATCACTTAGTGATGCTAGCCGTTATAATAACGCCCCTTAACTCCCCTTTTATATAAACCCAACAACTTGATTATGTCTGATTATTCTTTACGATTTGGCGGTATTAGTCGCTTATATGGCGAGCATGGCGCAAATATATTAAAACAAGCTCATTTCTGTGTAATTGGCATCGGTGGTGTTGGCTCTTGGGCTGCTGAAGCGATTGCTCGTAACGGCATAGGACAAATGACATTGATTGATCTAGATGATATTTGTACCACAAATATCAATCGTCAAATTCATGCGCTGACCGATACCATCGGGCAAAGTAAAGTAGAAGTGATGGCAGAACGAATTAAACAGATCAACCCTGATTGCCAAGTTAATATTATTGAAGACTTTGTTACAGTAGAAAACTTATCCTCCATCATTACTAAAGATTATGATTATGTCATTGATGCCATTGACTCTGTCGACATCAAAACACGTCTTATCGCTTTTTGTAGAGGCAGTAAGTTACCTATTATTACTATTGGTGGTGCTGGAGGCCAAGTAGACCCGAGTAAAATTGAAATTACTGATCTGAGCAAAACTTATCAAGACCCTTTACTTGCTAAAGTGAAAAATCAGCTACGTCGAGAATTTAACTTCCCCCGTGCTGATCTTAAAACAGCAGGTAAACGAAAGTTTTCTATTGATGCGGTATATTCAACGGAGCAGCTACGCTACCCTGCTGATAACAAAGAAGGTGAAATTTGCTTAGCTAAACCGGATACTACTAAAGGTGAAAATACAGGCATGCGGCTAGATTGCCACAGCGGTTTTGGTGCAACGACACATGTTACCGCAACCTTTGCCTTTTTTGCTGTAGGTAGGGCTATTGATAAACTATTGAAAAAACGTCAAAAATAAATTGAATCTTTAACAATACCTCAACACCATATCCCAACATAATAGTACCGACTAATTAGTCGGTACTATTATGTTGGGATATGGTGTTTGCTACTAACTGATCTCTTTCCGCCAATGAAGTTATTTAGTTTAAAGTCAATAACTTAATCTTATCTACAATTGCCAATAAGCCATTACCACGAGAAGGACTTAAGTGTTGTATTAAGCCTAGTTCGGTAAAGTAGCCTGTAATATCAAATTTTTGTATTTGCTGTGCTGTCTTATTATTAAAAGCGGCAAGTACTATTACCAACAAACCACGAATGATTTTGGCATCGCTATCTGCGACAAATAAATATTGCCCCTCAGATAGTTGCTCTACTTTTAGCCAAGCTAAGCTTTCGCAACCAGAAATAATAGTTCTCTCGTTACGTTGTTCTTTTTCCATACGAGGTAATTTTTTACCTAACATCATAATTTCTCTATGTCGGCTATCCCAGCCCTTTGTGTTCGTAAACAGAGCTATAATATCATCCATTTCTTTTGTTGCTATCTGAGCTAATTGCTCAGTACTTTGTTGCTTTTTTTGTTCTAATTGTGAGTGTGAGTAATCTTCAAGTAAGAATTTTTTTAAACAATTAATAAAATAATCAACTTCAGCAATAGTATTGTAAGCTGCTAAAGAGACACGCAAACAGCCATCAATTGCTAAATATTCCATTAAAGGCATCGCACAATGATGACCTGAGCGTATGGCTATACCATGTATATCAAGAAAAGTGGCTACATCATGATTATGATGCCCAGCTATAGTAAAGGCGATAACAGCAATATCAGGTATTCCCGAAGCGATAAAGTTAACTTGTGTTATTTTTTCCAACTCTTGATAACAATGAACTAATAGCTTCTGTTCATGTTTATGGTATCCCTTATTGCTATCACCAAGTAAAGGCGCTAAAAAAGCAATGCTATTACCAAAACCAATCACTGCTGCAATGTTGGGAGTACCCGCTTCAAATTTAAAAGGTAATGAGTTAAACGTCGTTGCTTGGGTAAAGCTGACTGTTTTAATCATTTCCCCTCCCCCTTGATAAGGAGGCATTGCCTCAAGAAGCTCTTGTTTACCATAGAGTACGCCAATACCTGTTGGTCCGTACATTTTATGCGCTGAAAAAACATAAAAATCACAATCAAGCACTTGTACATCAATAGTAATGTGCGCAACGGCTTGTGCACCATCAATCAAACTTATGGCACCAACAGACTTTGCCTTTGCAATGACTGCCTCGATCGGGTTAATTCGGCCTAAAACATTCGATATATGAGCACAAGCGACGAACTTAACTTTTTCCGTAATGATGTCATCTAATTTACTGACATCAACATATCCTTGCTCAGTTAAAGGTAATACCTTAATAATTGCACCGGTTTGTTCTGCGATCATTTGCCATGGCACTATATTGGCGTGATGTTCACTTGCACATATGACTATTTCATCTCCTGATAATAAGGTGTTTTTGGCTAGGCTTTGCACGACAAGGTTAATGCTTTCGGTTGTACCTTTTGTCCATATAATTTCTTTATTGCTCTGTGCGTTGATAAAGTTATGCACCAAGGTACGCGACTTTTCAAAAGCAAAGGTAGCTTGGCTACTCAATTGATGTGATGCTCTGTGAACATTGGCATTATATTCATTGTAATAGTGTTGTTGGCTATCAATTACTTGTTGTGGTTTTTGTGCAGTAGCTGCATTATCAAAATATACTAATGAGGACTTTACAGGGCCTTCGATAATTGAATTAACTGCATAACTTGCTATTAATGGGAATTGTTGACGAAATTTTTGTGGAGAAAAGAGATTCATAAAATGCTCGTACTGAGAATAAAGCAGCTGAAATAATAATTAAAAAATTGCCCTTTATTATAACTTGTTTTTTCTCAAAAATTTAAGTACTTACTTATAAAGAAACTTTATAAGTACACGTTAAAGGTAAGATAAAGCCACTCTGCACTGGGTAAATGCACTGAGTTTAAGCTATAACTAATAAAGTGTCTTCTATGAAGGGTATCAATAATGAGTTTTTTCTCCTATTTATACCAACTAAAAATAAGTTTTACAAAATTTTTCGATGCAAATGCCTCTGTCGCGCCCGGACTAGAAAAAACTAAATATGCTGAAGAAGCAATCGCCGATACAAGATACAACCTTCGAATAAAGTGTAAAAGAGCCGCGCAGGAAATACAGTATTTAAGAGGCTTTAGTCATTGGCCGATAGCGAAGGCAAAGAAAGAAATAGACGGAGCTTCTTTAGTCTATTTAGACGTTAGTCGAACTAAACGGGCAAATGTTGATTATAAAAATATTGATAAGGATAAAGTATTTAGTATTCTTGATAAATCAACATTGCCTAATAAAATAATTAAGAAAATCCCTTGATTTATAACACGAATTAAATATCTACCTAAAATCTCCTCGCAAAATAGTCTCCTTTCTTAGAGGCTCCTTTTCCCATTGTGCCGCTTGTAACAACCAGTATTTAGCATCATCTATATTCCCTTGTAAGAACTCAGCTAAAGCTATATTGTAGTGAAAACTGGGCATCAGAAAAGCTAAAGGTTTATCATTTAGCAAGGCCAGATATTCTTTTGGAAATTCTTTGGCAAAATACCTCAACTGCGTATGGACCTTTATCGGCTTAAAAGCAGCATGGCTTGTATCTTTATTATTTTTAGAAAGTTTGTTTGTGAATACTGATTTCAAACAGCTTTCAGAAGCATAAACACCTATTTCATCTTGATACTCAACCGGTGTTCCAAGCAGCCAATAAAGCGCTTTATTTGATTTAGCGTCAACCAGTTGCAGTATGGGAGTGTTATCCTTAATACGATGAGACCATGGTATTTGGGCAAGTATTTTAGTTCTAAGTGCTTGTCTTTCTCCTTGGTAGAACATATCTAACACCGCAACATTATGTGAGAATGGTGTTGTCTGTTTCTCTTGGCATTTATAATGTTCTTTTTGTAGCGGGTATTCATCGATAAACCCGAGTAAATGGCTAACTTCATGACTGAACACATCTGCACCATCGTTAATGTCAAAATACAGTATTCCCAAGTGAACGTTAGCTCCCCCCTGATTAAGCATTAGACCAATATGACGACTATCGATTTCTTGAGTTACATTCTGCCAGAGTCTTTCATCACAAGTAATCACAGCATTTAACTCTGAAACGCAATCAAGTTGCTTAATACTGATATATCTAGGTATTGGTAAACAGATAAACTGAGCTACTGCCTGCTGTTCATTAAATGCTTTAATTAAAACTTCGAGATGTTTTAAGTGTGCAAGGTTAGTAGCAAAAAGTTGTAAACTAGAGATACAAGCCTGTGATTCATTGCTATGAAAGTTAAGGCTAACTTTTGAACGGCCTTTTATATGATCTGAAAGTGACGGGGTATTTTTTATAACCGCATATTTTTCAATGGCTGTTAACAGATCCCGAGATTGAGCGCTATCACCAAAGCTTAAACCACCTAAGTTTATTAATTTATTAACTTTAATAACATCTCCTAAAGCGACGGCGATATTAATACGTAAGATCAACGCCACTTCAACTAAGCTATTATTTTGTAGGTTTTTTGTAAATTTATCCATCGTAGATTGTGCTTTTAGCAGCTTATTTTGATCAAAATATAATTGTGCTAGCGCGACGATAGCTTGCTGAGAATGCAAACGAATGGCTTGTTCAAACCATAAAATCGCGGTGTTGAGTAAAGGTATTTTAGTTTTTTCCTGTGTTTGCTGTTGGTACCAATAAGCAAGTTTTAGTGCAGATGCGCCGTCTTTCTTGGCAAGTTTCTCGTTTAGGGAAAGCCAATTGATACTACCAAAGTCTGCTTTAGCTTCTTGTATAGTGAGTGCAGTAATATGGTTATGTTTTAACGCATAGCTAAGCTGCCCTGCTCGGTAATTGTTATCACTCAATTGCGTAGTTAAATAGTCAGTCAAAAAAAATGAGCTTGAAGACAAGTTTGTCATCAAGCTCATTAGTATTATTATCAATAACTTTTGCACAACAAGCTACACCCGATTAAAGTTTACGGTTGAGTATTATCAACTTTTTGAGTGCGCATAAGATCTAATTCAAGCTTAGCATATCTATGTTCAACAAATTCATAAACATTGGTGCCTAAAGCAAGCTTAAAGAAATTTGCGGCGCTGCCACGGTAACCAAGGGTTTGATTATATTTTCCTAAATAAAAATAAGCTTCACATAATCGTTCAGTCAACTCTTTGTTTGAGCGAATGTCTTTTGTTAGGCTTTTAACAAATTCTCCTTGTGATATTTCCCCAAGGTATAGATATATGACTTGTTTTGCCCAGATATTATCATCCACCAATTCAGCTCGTTGTTTTAACGAGTATTTTGCAGCAATAGGGTCAACTTCATATTCAGTTAAATACAACCATAGCAACCGGTACGGATCATCCTGTTTATTTTTATGGAAGGCTTTAAAATCAAGGCTAGCAAGCTCAGGACGAGAGCCATAATATAGTGCTATCCCCCGGTTTAAATAAGCAAATTCATGTTGTGGGGCTAGATCTAAAGCTGAATCAAATTTTTCATAGGCTTGCGCAAACTCTTGTCGTTGTGTGAAGTGAATTCCTTGGAAATTATAGGCATCAATCAAGTCAGGTTTTAATTGGAGAGCGTGCGAGAAGTCAAACCATGCTAATGATCTTAAACCCACACTGTCATATTTAACACCACGTTCATAAAAGAGTTGAGCTTTTTGCTCTTCAGATATTTGTGCCTTATTTATCACTTCTGATAGACGTGCGATGGCAATTTCACTTTTAAAGTTAACAGCTAGGGGTTCAGCAATTACCAAGTTATTCATTATTGCAGAAGAGCCAGTATGATTTCCTTTATTGCTCGAAGCACAACCTTGAGTTAGCAATGTGCTAGTTAATAGTATAGTTAAAAGCGTTGTATTGAGAAGTGGATGCACAAAAAGGCCTTATAAAATATATAATACTAAGCTGATTAAGTTATTTCCCACTCAACGATAATTAAAAGGTTTATAGACAGATATTGATTGAAGAGAATGGCTCATCAGGAGAACAAGCTCCTGCATGCTTTAATACGCTGCATCCGTGCAGCGTTCTTGCAAAATCAATAACGCAAAATAAAACCCGTTAAACTCGCCCTATAGGTGCTTAATCAATATCCACTAACAAATTTTACTTGTTATTGCACATTGATTAGAACTCTGAGTTGTAAAAAACTTAGTCAACTTGGTATAACTAAAAGTCAGATATATCTCATTATAAACAAAAAAGGAGCCATATGGCTCCTTTTTTACTTAATGAGATGTAAAAGTTTTTTACGTAAAAACTTACTCAGCTGCTGGAGTTGCTTCTGCTGCTGGTTTTTCCATTGCTTCTTTAATACTTAAACGTACACGACCTTGACGGTCAACTTCTAGTACTTTGACTTTAACTTCTTGACCTTCAGATAATACGTCGCTTACATTATTAACGCGTTCTTCTGAAATTTGAGAAATATGAACTAAGCCATCTTTACCAGGAAGTACGTTAACAAAAGCACCAAAATCAACGATGCGCACTACTTTACCTGTGTAAAGTGTACCTACTTCAATTTCAGCCGTTAATGCTTTAATACGGTTGATTGCATCTTCAGCTTGCTCGCCAGAAGTTGCAGCAATTTTAACAGTACCATCATCTTCGATTTCAATAGTCGTACCAGTCTCTTCAGTAAGTTGGCGAATAGTAGCGCCGCCTTTACCAATGATGTCACGAATCTTGTCTTGGCTAACTTTCATGGTGTGAATACGAGGAGCAAATTCAGAGATATCATCTCTGTGACCACCAATAGCTTCATCCATTACAGATAAGATGTGAGTACGTGCAGCTTTTGCTTGGTTTAAAGCAATTTGCATGATTTCTTGTGTAATGCCTTCAATTTTAATGTCCATTTGAAGTGCAGTAATGCCACCTGTAGTACCCGCTACCTTAAAGTCCATATCACCTAAGTGATCTTCATCACCTAAGATGTCAGAAAGAACAACGAATTTTTCGCCTTCTTTAACTAGACCCATCGCAATACCCGCAACAGAAGCTTTAATTGGTACACCAGCATCCATAAGTGCTAATGAAGTACCACATACCGAAGCCATTGAAGATGAACCATTTGATTCAGTGATTTCAGAAACAACACGTACTGCATACGGGAATTCTTCAATCGTTGGCATAACCGCTAACATACCACGTTTAGCTAAACGACCATGGCCGATTTCACGACGCTTAGGAGAGCCTACAAAACCAGTTTCACCTACACAGTATGGAGGGAAGTTGTAATGAAGCATGAATGGGTCAGTTTTATCACCCATTAAGGTATCAAGACGTTGTGCATCACGTTGCGTACCTAATGTAGCAGTAACTAATGCTTGAGTTTCACCACGAGTAAATACAGCAGAGCCATGAGTTCTTGGTAAAACACCAGTCATTACGTCTAAAGCACGAATTGACTCAGGATCACGACCATCAATACGCGGGTTACCTTCAGTAATACGGCCACGAACAACAGTTTTTTCTAAATCATGGAATAAATCTTTTGCTTCGCCAACGTTCAAATCAGCATCTTGTGCTACTAACGTTTCAATTACTGAGTTACGGATTTGTGCAACTTTTTCATAACGAACGGCTTTCTCAGTAATTTGGTAAGCTTCGTCTACTTGTGCAGCACTTAACTCAGCAATTTTAGCTACTAAATCAGCATTTTTAACTGGCGCAGTCCATTCCCATACAGGGTTATTAACTTCAGCTTTAAATTCTTTAATAGCTGAAACTGCAACTTGCATTTGCTCATGGCCGTACATTACTGCGCCAAGCATTACTTCTTCAGATAATACATCTGCTTCAGACTCAACCATTAATACTGCAGAATCTGTACCTGATACAACTAGGTCTAGTTGACTTGTTGGTAATTCAGATTGGAGCGGGTTAATAATGTACTGACCATCAGTATAACCAACACGTGCCGCGCCAACAGGACCATTAAATGGCGCACCTGAGATAGCTAATGCTGCAGAAGCACCAATTAATGAAATAATGTCTGGAGCAATTTCAGGGTTAACTGAAACAACCGTAATAATAACTTGTACTTCGTTAGTAAAACCTTCAGGGAATAATGGGCGAAGTGGACGGTCAATTAGACGAGCAATAAGTGTTTCTTCTTCTGAAGGACGACCTTCACGTTTAAAGAAACTTCCTGGAATTTTACCCGCAGCGTAAGCTCGCTCTTGGTAGTTTATAGTTAACGGGAAGAAATCTTGACCTTCTTTAGCTTCTTTCTTTGCAACAACAGATACTAAAACACAAGTATCATCCATGCTTGCCATAACAGCACCAGAAGCTTGACGAGCAATAGCGCCCGTCTCTAATGTTACGGTATGTTTACCGAATTGAAATTTTTTAGTAATTGGATTTAACATCTAATTAATTTCCTTAATTTTTGTCTGTATTAATAATATTTACCAATCTGTACAATTATTTATTCACTAGGTATTTAATGCCAAAAATATGGCTACCAAGTCGAACAAAAAATTATACAGTTTGGATTGGTTTGTTTTTTGAAAACATAAATATGCCGCTTTAGATTTATATAAAGAACAACACATGCAAATTTTCACCGACATTATACTAAGTAAGCGCCTGAATGCTAGCGTCAAAGCGTAATTAGTACCGCAAAGCATGGATAAACTGACATTTAGTTTTTAATATGTAAAAGTATGAACGTCAAAAAACAAAAAAGGAGCCTATGGCTCCTTTTTTTAAATCGTATTAGTTACGTATGTTAGCAAATTGCTATTAACGACGTAGACCTAATTTACCGATTAACGCGCCGTAACGGTCAACGTTTTTACCTTTTAAGTAATCAAGTAATTTACGACGTTGTGCAACCATACGTAATAAACCACGACGTGAATGGTGGTCATGGATGTGCTCTTTGAAATGACCTTGTAAGTGGTTGATTTGTGTAGTTAACAAAGCAACTTGTACTTCTGGAGAACCAGTATCACCTTCTGATTGAGCATATTCTGCAACGATTGCAGCTTTTTCTGAAGCATTTAAAGACATAAATAATCCTTAGTGTGTTAACCCTGCCCTCAATATTATTGAGTTAAGAGTAAATAAAATACGCATCAAGCCAAACACTAATTTAGCCTTGATGACGAAAGAGCGCGTATTCTAGCAGCCAGTAACTAAAAAGCAAGAAAATAGTGCACTCGACGCCCTATTAATTAACTTAGCTTCTTACATAACAACTTAACGGCTAGTAATGTTCTAGAACAACAATACGTTTGGGTGCTAATAACCCATCATCATTGATGAAACCTACACCGATAAACTCAGCATTCGCATCATTTTCATCTTCACCTAGGTAGACTTGCACGCTGCCAGCTTCTGGCTGATTATAAGCTTGAACTGGATTTCCGTGACGTAAGAAGTTTGCGGACATATCATCAACATAAACACAGTGCATGCCGTCAACAGCGCTATTCATCGGCAATAATAAGGGGTCAAGTACATCTGATGGTGTAATTTCGTCGCTATTAGCTTGCTCAAGTAAAGCTTCCAGTTCAGGTAAAGTTACCATTTTATCAACCGGGTAATTACCAACAGCAGAACGCCTAAGGTGTGCCACATGAGCGCCACAACCTAACAATTCACCTAAATCATCAACGATCGTTCGAATATAAGTACCTTTAGATACATGAATACTTAATTCAACCTCGTCTTGTTCAAAGCGCAGTAATTCAAGATTAAATACTGTAATATCACGTGATTCACGCGGTACTTCAATGCCCTCTCTCGCATATTTATACAAAGGCTGTCCTTTGTATTTAAGCGCAGAGTACATTGAGGGGACTTGCTGTGTAGTACCGCGGAAACTTTCTAAAGCTACTGCTAACTGCTCACTTGAAACATCAACGGCCTTTTCACTCACCACCTCACCACCAGCATCACTGGTTGTGGTACGTACACCTAGCTTGGCGGTAACTTGATATGTTTTATCTGTATCAAGTAAATACTGCGAGAACTTAGTACCTTCCCCTAAACAAATCGGTAACATACCAGTTGCCAAAGGATCTAACGCGCCTGTATGACCTGCTTTTTGAGCAAAGTAAATGCGTTTAACCGTTTGCAAGGCATGATTTGATGACAATCCGTGAGGTTTATCTAATAACAAAACACCATTGACTGGACGGCCTTTTCTACGTTTTGCCATACCTTATTCGCCTTGCTCACTATCAGTATCTTTGTCTATTTCAGCAGATTCATCATTAGTGTCTGAATCATCACCTTTATCACTAGCTACAGCTTTATCTACTAAGGCACTCATTCGTACACCTTCAGCCATAGAACTATCATAAACAAAACGTAAATGCGGCATTATTCGCGCACGTAATCGTTTACCTAATAATGAACGAATGTAACCTTCAGCTTCAGCTAATACTTCTAATGACGCTTTAATTTCATCGGCATTATCATTGAAAAATGTAACAAAAACTTTAGCGTAAGCTAAATCACGCGTCACTTCTACCGCAGATACAGTAGTCATGCTTAAACGTGGATCTTTAATTTCGCGCATTAAAATAACAGCGATTTCTTTTTGGATTTGCTGGCCTACTCGGTCAGTACGGGCATATTCTCTAGCCATCGTATACTCCTATAAAACTGTCACTAATAAATAACAGCTTTCTTTGTTTATTAATTAGTTAGCTAATTCATTACAAATTAACAACACAAAAGGGGCATAAGCCCCTTTTAAAAAATATTTAACTATTAGCTCGAAGCTAGTTGGCTCAAATACAAGGAGGAAGCACGGAGCTGACGCATGTCAGTGAGTACATCCAACGTAGTATTTGAGTCTACTAGCAATGAGATTGATAATTATAATGAACGTTTAACTTCAACTGTTTCGAAAACTTCGATTTGGTCGCCAACGCGTACATCATTGTAGTTCTTAACACCGATACCACACTCAATACCGTTACGAACTTCTTGTACATCATCTTTAAAGCGACGTAATGATTCTAACTCACCTTCGTAAATTACAACATTTTCACGTAGTACACGAATTGGCGCTGAACGTTTGATGATACCTTCAGTAACCATACAACCAGCAATAGCGCCGATTTTAGGTGACTTAAACACATCACGAACTTGTGCTAGACCGATAATCTCTTGCTTGAATTCCGGTGCTAACATACCGCTCATCGCTTGTTTTACTTCGTCGATAAGTGCGTAAATAACACTGTAGTAACGTAAATCAATGTTTTCTGCTTCAAGTACTTTGCGTGCAGCTACATCAGCACGAACGTTAAAACCAACAACGATGGCGTTTGACGCGGCAGCTAAAGTTGCATCTGTTTCAGTGATAGCACCAACACCAGAGCCGATAATTTTAACTTTAACTTCATCAGTTGATAGTTTAGTCAATGAATCAGTAATCGCTTCAAGTGAACCCTGAACATCTGATTTAAGTACCACGTTAACTTCTGAAACTTCACCCGATGCCATGCTAGCAAACATGTTTTCAAGCTTAGCTTTTTGCTGGCGAGCAAGTTTCACATCACGGAATTTACCTTGACGGAATAAAGCTACTTCGCGGGCCTTTTTCTCATCTTTAACAACAGTAGCTTCATCACCAGATTGTGGAACACCACTTAAGCCGATGATTTCTACTGGAATTGAAGGGCCAGCTGATTGAATAGCTCTGCCATTCTCATCTCGCATAGCACGAACACGGCCATATTCTAAACCACAAAGAACGATATCACCTTGACTCAAAGTACCTTCTTGAATCAAAACTGTTGCTACTGGACCACGACCTTTGTCTAACTTAGATTCAACTACTACACCGCTTGCCATTTTATCAACAACAGCTGTTAACTCTAATACTTCAGATTGTAACAATATAGCATCAAGTAATTCGTCAATACCTAAGCCAGTTTTAGCTGATACATGACAGAATTGAACGTCACCGCCCCATTCTTCAGAAAGTACGCCGTGCTGTGATAATTCATTTTTAACACGATCTGGATCAGCACTTTCTTTATCCATTTTGTTAACAGCAATGATAATTGGCGCTTCAGACGCTTGAGCATGTTGAATTGCTTCAATTGTTTGAGGCATAACACCATCATCGGCAGCAACAACAATGATAACGATATCAGTTGCTTTAGCACCACGTGAACGCATAGCTGTAAACGCAGCATGACCTGGAGTATCTAAGAAAGTGATCATGCCATGACCTGTTTCTACGTGATAAGCACCTATATGCTGAGTAATACCGCCAGCTTCGCCATCTGCCACTTTCGCTTCACGAATGTGATCAAGTAGTGATGTTTTACCATGATCAACGTGACCCATGATAGTAACAACTGGTGCACGAGTAATCGCATCACCTGTATCACCACGATCAGCAAGTACCGCTTCTTCCAAGGCATTTTCTTTAACTAGTACTACGTCAAAACCCATATCTTCAGCAACTAGCGCTGCGGTTTCTTGGTCAATTACTTGGTTAATGGTCGCCATAGCGCCCAACTTAAACATTGCTTTAACAACTTCAGCGCCTTTCTTTGCCATTTTGTTAGCAAGTTCAGCAACAGAGATTGTTTCGCCTATACGAATATCTTGTACTTTAGTTTCAACTGGTTTCGTAAAACCATGTTTTAAACTTTGTGGTGCAGATAAAGTTTGCTTACGTCCACGTTGGGCATTACGACCACCACGTGCATTACGGTCAGCTGGTTTCTTCTTCTTACGACGTCGACCTGCAGTTTCATCAGCCGCATCAACTTTATCTTCAGCTTCTTGAGCATATTTTGAAGAAGTAACATGAACAACTTCTTTTTCTTTTGCTTTACGTTCAGCTTCTTGCTCTTTCCAACGACCTTCGTTTTCTTCAGCAAGCTTTTTAGCTGCTTCTGCGGCTTCTGCTGCTTCTGCTTCGACTTTGGCTAATGCTTCTTTTTCTTGCGCTAATCGAAGCTTTTTAGCATCTTCGGTTTCTGCTACTTTTTCAGGTGCTTTTTCAACGTTTTTAGCTTTTTCGACCGCAGCTTGTTTTGCTTTAGCTGCTGCTTCTACTTTGGCTTCAGCTTTCTTCTCAGCTGCAACTTCAGCTTTTACTAACGCTACTGCTTTAGCATTTTCAGCTTCTTTAGCAGCCGCTTCAGCTTTAACCTTAGCTTCAGTTTCCGCTAAAATTGCCGCTTCAGCTTCAGCCTTTGCAGCTTCTTCAGCTAATTTCTCATCTTCAACGTCACTACGTTTAACGTAAGTACGTTTTTTGCGAACTTCTACATTAACCGACTTAGCTTTACTACCATGACCCATAGTCAAAGTAGATTTAGTTTTACGGTTCAAAGTGAGTTTATTCGGTTTTGCTTCCGACTCATCACCATGTTGTTTTTTAAGATGTCCTAATAAGGATTCTTTTTCGTCTTGCGTAATAGCATCGGTAGCCGATTTATTCACGCCTGAGTCAGCTAATTGAGTGACTAAGCGATCCACCGGTGTTCCGATTTCTTTGGCAAGTTCTGCTACAGTTATATCTGCCATGTATTATATTCTCCGGTGTTATTATTCTTCGTTAAACCAACAAATGTTACGAGCAGCCATGATTAGCTCACCCGCTTTGGTTTCAGTTAATTCTTCAATATCGCTAATTTCATCGATACCCTGTTCTGCTAGGTCTTCAAGTGTGCGAACACCTCGGCTAGCTAAAACAAATGCTAAATGACGCTCTAAACCCTCAAGGTCTAGTAAGTCTTGTGCAGGCTCTGCACCTTCTAAAGTTTCTTCACTTGCAAGAGCTTGTGTAGTTAATGCTTCTTTAGCACGTTCACGAAGCTCTTCAATGATTTCTTCGTTGAGGCCATCAATATCCATCATTTCGGCTACTGGTACATAAGCAATCTCTTCTAATGAAGTGAAGCCTTCTTCAGCCAGTAATGTTGCAAAGTCTTCGTCAAGATCTAACTTATCGATAAATAAGTTTAATACCTTGTCGTTTTCTGCTTGATGTTTCTCTTTCATATCAGCAACAGTCATTACATTTAGTTCCCAACCAGTTAACTGGCTTGCTAAACGAATATTTTGACCGCTACGGCCAATAGCCATTGCTAGATTGCTTTCTTCAACTGCAATGTCCATTGTGCCTTTGTCTTCATCAACAATAATTGAAGCAACTTCAGCTGGTGACATAGCATTAATGACGTACTGAGCAACGTTATCATCGTATAAAACGATATCAACACGTTCGCCGCCTAATTCGCCAGATACGGCTTGAACACGTGAACCACGCATACCAACACAAGCACCTACAGGGTCAATACGTTTATCATTACTTTTAACGGCAATTTTAGCGCGTGAACCAGGATCGCGAGCAGCGCCCTTAATTTCTAGCATTTCTTCGCCAATTTCAGGCACTTCTACGCGGAAAAGTTCAACAAGCATTTCAGGCTTAGTACGACTAACAAAAAGTTGTGCGCCTCTTGCTTCTGGTTTAATTTCATATAATAAACCACGTACACGATCACCCGGACGGAAAGATTCGCGTGGTAACATATCATCACGGTAAATAACAGCTTCAGCGTTATTACCTAAATCAATAATAACACTCTCACGGCTTGCTTTTTTAACAACACCAGTAACAATCTCACCTAATTGGTCTTGATAAGCTTCTGTTATTAATGCGCGTTCTGCTTCACGAATTTTTTGAACGATAACTTGCTTAGCTGTTTGTGTGGTTACACGGTCAAATTTTACTGACTCAATCTGATCTTCAGCATAATCACCTACGTTTAAAGCAGGATCATCGTATTGTGCTGCAGCTAAACCAATTTCAGCATATGGGTTTTCCATAGGCTCATTGCCATCTTCAACGATTAACCAGCGACGGAAAGTATCAAATTCACCACTTACACGGTCAATAGAAACACGTACTTCAATGTCACCTTCATATTTTTTCTTGGTAGCTGTTTCTAAAGCGGTTTCCATCGCTTCAAAAATGCTTTCTCGTGGTAATGCTTTTTCATTAGAAACCGCATCAACAACCAGTAATATTTCCTTACTCATGCTACTTAGCCTTTAATTTATGTTAACTGTTTTTAAATTTATTTAACGTTTAAAACTTTGCGACAAGATTCGCTTTATCTACGTTGCCAATAGCTAGTTCGTAATCGATGCTATCAACTTCTACTATTAAGGTATCGTTTTCTATAGCGACTAACGGGCCTTTAAATTTGCGACGGCCGTTTAACGGCATCGATAATTTTACATTAACCGTTTCACCAATAACTTCTTGAAAATGTGCTAATTCAAATAAAGGTCGGTCAACACCTGGTGATGAAACTTCTAAATTATATTCACTACTAATGGGATCTTCTACATCTAATAGAGCACCAACCTGACGACTCACTTCTGCACAATCATCAACGTTAATGCCATTTTCATGGTCAATAAACAAACGTAAAACCGAGTTATTACCCGCACTGATAAACTCAATACCAAGTAATGTTTTGCCCGTTTCTTCAACAGCAGGCCTTATTAATTCAGTTAGTTTTTGCTCAAATTTAGCCAAGCGTTTTCTCCTGTTACTCTACCCTTATGATAATTTCATAAGCAGTACAATCAAAAATTTAGATATAAAAAAAGGGCATATAGCCCAGCGAAATTTTGCTGTCTTCGTTTTTATTCGGTGATCATCACAGCTTAAAAACAAAAAAACCCCAAATTAGGGGCATATTTCACTGTTATCCCCCTAAATTAAACGAATAACAATTGTTTAATTTGGTTATCAATAGCCGAGCTACTAATAATATTAATAAGAATATAAACAACACTACTCGTGTCCGCTTATTCAGTGGCATCTTACTAAGTTCTATTGCGGCAAATTATATAGTGGCGCGTTAATAAGCGCAAGAGGCATTAACCATTATCGAGTAGAAAAGTATAAATGTTCTGAAATGTTGACACAAATAAATAGGCAAAAAACACAGTAGGGATTAATTTATATTTTACAATGCGTTAGTATTGAACCTATAATATAACTATCATTTCATGCAAAAACTTTGCATAGATAGAAGTATTTTTTTTCTTCTTGATAGGATTTAAACGGAGCATTTAATTTCATCATGTATAAGTTTTCTAAGCTACTCATTAAAAATACATTATTTGCGTTAATCTTTATTATCGCACTTGGTGCAATAACATTTTCGTTATTGTCTACTTATATAGATGATAAAACTCAAGAGCACCAGCGGTCTATACAAACAATCAGTAAACAATTAGATACCGATAATAGCGATCTAAAAGCTTTAGCAACTAAACTCGCTAAGATATTAACAGCCAGTACAGATTATCAAAGACTAACAATTAAAAACAATTCCAACATTCTATTTAACTATCAGAATAAATATGCACAACCATTGCACTTAGTTTTTGAAAAACGTAAAGCTGTATCAGCAGGCACACTAAATTTACAAGTTCAATATCAACTCGACTTTACTAAAATTATTAACTTTCTCACGCAATTTTTTATTGGTGTCATTGTTTTATGCATTATCTTTGTTTTTATTTCAGCAAAGCTAAATTATAAATTGCAATCAGTTATATTTAATGTGGTCAGCAAACAAATAAGTAATCAATTAGCTAAAATAAATGATTCAGACTTCATTACTAAAGAAAACGATACTGAACAATTATTAGAGATACCTGCTTTACAAGAAGGCATTGCTGAAATTAAGTTGATGATGACAGAACAGTTAAAAAACACCACCAACTTACAAATGGAAGCACATGTCGATAGTTTAACCGGTATTGAAAATCGTAATCGTTTTGTTCAATTTTATGAAAATAATATAGTCAAAGACAGTCCCGTTAAATTTGGGGTACTACTTATCACCCGCTGCTCCGAATTACAGACCATCAATCAGGTTCATGGTTATAGTTCAGGTGACAATTACATTATAAAAATTGCAGATATAATCAAAAATAGTTTATTGACGCGACCAACAGGTAAAATTTTCCGCCTAAACAGTTCTGACTTTGCCACGATATTACCTAATGAGAAATTAAAAGTGGCTGAAGATTACGCCAATGAATTAATGCTCAACTTTAATAACTACCAGCAAATTAGTGAACTAGACTCCGTTGCCTTTACTGGCTTGGTCTATTTTGACAAATCAAAGCCGCTTGGTGAATTATTAGCACTAGCCGATACCGGTGTCAGTGTAGCCCAAACCCAAAAAACGAATTCATGGTACTCACAAACTGATGTCAATATCCTAACAGATAATAGTGCTAATTTCGGTAGTCAGAATTGGCGACAAGAAATAGACAGTGTTTTAGATGGCGGACGGATTAGTTTATTACTACAACCTATTCAACCAAGTGGCCGCAACAATAGAGTTTATGGGGAAATCTTAGCACGTTTTCTTAACGCAAATGATGATATGTTACCTACGGCTACATTCATTGCAATGGCTGAAAAATTAGATAAAATTATCGAAGTTGACCGTTTAATTATTGAAACCGCCATTAAAGAAATCACCAGCAAAAACATGTTAGATAGCAGTTATGGTATAAATATTAGTGCAAGAAGTATTAATGATGAACATTTTATGATTTGGCTCGAACGAAAGTTATTGCGTGAACCTAACGCTGCGCCTCGCCTGGTATTTGAAATATCTGAATTGGGGCTACAGCAAAACTTAAAATCAGCTAAACGCTTAGTTGACATGTTACACCGTGTAGGCTCAAGAGTTACCGTAGAGAAATTCGGAGTAGGCTTAACGTCATTTAAATTCTTCAGAGATTTAACCCCAGACTATATTAAAATGGACAGTTCTTATACTCGTGATATTGATGATGATAAAAACAACCAGTATTTTTTACGTTTGATGGTTGATTTAGCCCATAGACTAGGCATCAATGTATTGGCCGAAAGTGTCGAAAGCCAAGAAGAAAAGCACACCTTAGAAAAATTATTTATTGATGGTTGCCAAGGTTATTATGTTGGTAAACCAGCTCAATTATAGTCTTTTTCAGTCTCTTTCATCTATGAAGCCGAATGTAATAACAACATTCGGCTTTTTTACATAACTACTATTTATTATTCAAAAGCAAAGAAAAACGAATAAAAGCGTAATACCCCTACTGCTGACGTGTTGTTATATCGTATAAAAACACGGATAATAGCGGAATTATTATAATTAATAACCTAATGACCTTTAACGTAAATGACTGATTACCTGTTACTACTCGTCGGCACTGTCCTTGTGAATAACTTTGTTTTAGTGCAATTTCTTGGCCTATGCCCTTTCATGGGGGTTTCCTCACGCACTGAAACTGCTATTGGCATGTCATTCGCCACTATTTTTGTAATGACCTTAGCTTCACTGCTCAGCTATTTAGTTACTACGTACCTGCTTGTGCCCCTTAACCTTGAATACCTAACGACGATGAGTTTTATTTTGGTTATTGCCGTTGTTGTGCAATTTACCGAAATGGTTGTGCATAAAACGAGTGCTAGTCTTTACCGACTACTTGGTATTTTCCTACCATTAATCACCACAAACTGCGCGGTTCTTGGTGTTGCATTACTTAATTTACGATTAGAACATGGCTTTTTCGAATCAATTATTTATGGCTTTGGTGCTGCTTTTGGATTTTCATTAGTCTTAGTGATGTTTTCTGCTATGCGAGAAAAGTTAGCCAATGCTGATGTACCGGGTCCCTTTAAAGGCACTGCTATTGCAATGATAACGGCAGGCTTAATGTCGTTAGCTTTTCTTGGATTTACTGGTTTGGTGAAAATTTAACATGAATATCCTTCTTGCCATACTCGTTTTGGGCAGTATTGCTGCTCTTTTTGGTGCGCTATTAGGCTTTGCCTCTGTACGCTTTAAAGTCGATGCAGACCCTATCGTTGAACAACTTGATGCGCTACTTCCGCAAACACAATGTGGCCAATGCGGCTATCCAGGTTGTAAACCCTACGCCCAAGCCGTTGCCGATGGCGATGCCATCAATAAATGTGCGCCTGGCGGTGAAGATACTATCAAGAAAATTGCCGACTTAATGGGGGTTGAAGTTCAGCCCCTTGATGAAAATCATGTACAAGGAGATGCACCAAAAAGCAATCGACCAAAAGTTGCTTTCGTGATTGAAGAAGACTGTATCGGCTGTACAAAGTGCATTCAGGCTTGCCCTGTTGATGCCATTATTGGCGCAGCTAAGCAAATGCATACCATCATCATAGATGAGTGCACGGGTTGTGACTTATGTGTTGCTCCCTGTCCGGTAGACTGTATTGAAATGCGTGAATTGCCAGACACTATTCATAATTGGCAATGGGATTTAACCAGTATTCCAGTTAAGCAACTGGTTTAGGAGAGTATGGTGGAATCAGTTATAGAACGCATTACCCGTGGTCATTTTTGGGATTTTCATGGCGGTATTCATCCCCCTGAGCAAAAAACATTAACCTCAACTAAACCAATTAAGCAACTTAGTTTACCAAAACAGTTAATTATCCCACTGCAACAGCATATTGGTCGCGAAGGTGACTTACTGGTCAGTATTGGTGAACATGTATTGAAAGGACAAGCACTTACCCTAAGCAGCAATCCAATGGTGGTGCCGATACATGCACCCACTAGTGGCAAAATTAGCGCGATTAAGCCGTCTGTTATTGCCCACCCATCAGGTTTAAGCCAACTTTGTATTTTTCTCGATGTAGATGGAGAAGATACTTGGCGAAAGAAAACAGTATGCCCCGACTTAGATCAGTTATCTACTCACCAGATTATTGAAAAAATCGCTGATGCCGGTATTTCTGGTATGGGGGGAGCTGGTTTTCCAACCCATATAAAAGTAAATAGCAAACCAGATATTAACTTTCTTATTATCAATGGCGCCGAGTGCGAACCTTATATCACTGCTGATGACCTGTTAATGATGGAACAGAGTGATGCTATTGTAGATGGCATTAAAATTCTTGATAAATTGTTAACACCTGCTTTTATATTAATTGCGATAGAAGATAACAAACCCAAGGCCATTCAGGCACTGCAACAAGCCACTGAAGGTATTGAAAAAATAAAAGTGTGTGTTGTGCCCACTAAATATCCCACTGGTGGGGAAAAGCAGCTAATTCAGATTTTAACCGGCCAAGAGGTTAAATCTGGTCGTTTGCCAATACATGCGGGTATTGTTATGCAAAACGTTGCCACTTGTTTTGCTATTAATGAAGCAGTTAGGCACGACACACCTCTTATTCGTCGAGTAGTTACGGTTACGGGTCAAGCATTAAGCAAACCACAAAATGTTTGGGCTTTATTGGGTACTCCCGTTGAGTTTTTGCTTGAACAATGTGGTGTGCAAGAAATTGACAATGAAAAACAACCAGTGATCATGGGCGGCCCTATGATGGGGTTTAGTGTTGCGAGTGAACTAGTACCTGTTGTTAAAACGAGTAACTGCATTTTAGTGCCTAGTAAAAAAGAAATGCCGAGTGCGTTTGAAAAAGAGAGTAAAGAAGTAGAGTGTATTCGTTGTGGTCAATGTAGCGATGTATGCCCAAGCCAATTACTACCTCAAGAGCTACAGTGGAGCGCTAAAGCTAAAGATTATCAACAATTAGATAAGTTAAATTTAAGTGATTGTATTGATTGCGGCGCTTGTGCTTATGTATGTCCTAGCCAAATTCCTTTAGTGCATTACTATCGTGTTGCCAAAGCCGAAATCCGCCAACAGCAGCAATTAGATATAAAAGCTGAAAAGGCGAAAGTACGTTTTGAAGCGCGTAAGTTACGTTTAGAAAAAGAAAAAGTTGCGCGACAAGAGAAACAGAAAAAAGCAGCTGCGGCTCGTAAAGCCGCGATGAATAAATCGACCCCAGAGGCTACTGGCGCAAAATCCGCTGTTGCAGCAGCACTAGCAAGAGTTAAAGCAAAAAAAGCTGCGAGCCAAGCTGGTACAACTGAGAATAGAAGTGACGCTACCGAAAACATAAAAGGTAAGGCAAAAGAGAATGCTGCTGAGCCGGTTGATGATCAAAAATCCCAAGTAGCCGCTGCGATTGCCAGAGCAAAAGCGAAGAAGAAGCTCAAACAAGAAGCAATAAATAAGGTAAGTTCAAGTAACGAAGTTTCCGTTGAGCTAGAAAAATTAGCCCCTGTTGCAGCAAGCATTCAATCTCCTGCAGATAATAAAAAAGAAAAAATTGCTGCCGCTATTGCAAAAGCTAAAGCCAGAAAACTTAAAGGTGCGACTAATCCACCGGTCACAAACGAGTTACCTGTTGCACCAGCAGTAGTAACGACTGAAGAACTAACCGATAAAGTAGAAACAGAACGAAAGGTCCCTGAAAAAGTAGTTAAGGTTGATGACAAAAAAGCAAAAGTTGCAGCCGCTATTGCGAAAGCCAAAAGTAAGGCACTCGCCAAAAAAGCAACTCAAGCTGCTTCGCAGCCTGTACATGAGCCTGAGTCTATCCAAAACAAAGTCGCGGTAAGTAAAAGTGTTGATAACCCGATTGATGTCGAGACGTCTGTTCTGCTGCCTGAAAATGAAATTCAACCTGAACCTGCCATTAGCAAAAAAGAAAAAATTGCCGCAGCCATTGCTAAAGCCAAAGCAAAGAAAAAGCTAAAAGAAGGCAATAATATTGACAGTAAAGTTACCAATAATGATAAAGGTAATGGATAAGACATGAATAACGTAATACTAAATTTTAATATAAATCATCCGCTAACTAACTCAATGAGTCGATATAAATAATGGCCTTTTGGATAGCAAGTTCACCACACAATCACAATCAAACTAAAACACCTAACTTAATGCGTTTAGTCATTTACGCTGCTCTACCTGGTGTTTTGGCGCAATGGTACTTTTTTGGTTGGGGTAATTTGATTCATATTGCTCTAGCTATGGCAACAGCGCTAATTTGTGAGTTTACTGTATTATCACTACGTAAAAAGCCTATATTGCACGAGCTGTTTGATGGCAGTGCCCTACTAACCGCATTATTGCTCGGTATATGCCTTCCGGCATTGGCCCCTTGGTGGATATCAGTCGTTGGAACTATCTTTGCTATTGTCATTGTTAAGCAACTCTACGGAGGCTTAGGTCATAACCCCTTTAATCCTGCTATGGCGGGTTATGTGATGTTATTGATATCGTTCCCTTTGCAAATGACACTTTGGCAACCCCCATTAAGTTTAGTTTCTGTTGATTTAAATTTTAGCAATACTTTAACGACCATTTTGACAGGATTTACTGTTGAAGGTTACTCTGTAGAGCAAGTTAGAACCAGTATTGACGGCATCACGATGGCAACGCCGCTTGATACGCTTAAAACAAATACCAGTTTAGGTTTAACTGTTCTTGAAAGTATAGAGAGTCCAGTATTTGGTGATAACTTTGCTCTAGGTTGGGAATGGATAAATGCAGGCTTTCTATTAGGCGGTATTTTCCTCCTATTCAAAAAAGCTATAGCTTGGCAAACACCTATTAGCTTTTTAATCAGCGTATTTATTTGTTCTTTTATTGGTTATAGCATAAGCCCTGATAGCAGTGCATCAACCATGTTTCATTGGTTTTCTGGCGCAACTATGTTAGGTGCCTTCTTTATTTTAACTGACCCTGTAACTGGTGCTACCAGTAATAAAGGCCGAATTGTAGTAGGTTTACTGGCAGGACTTTTAGTGTATTTAATTCGCACCGCTGGTGGTTACCCTGACGGTGTTGCTTTTGCTATTTTACTTTGTAATATGTCAGCCCCCCTAATAGATCAATATACTCGCCCTCGTACCTATGGTCATCTAAAGGGAGATGAATAATGTCTGATAAAGTAGAGCCTACACAAGAAAAATCAGCGCTCACCATTGCCATTTCTAAAAACACAAAGATTCTTGCTCTCTTCGCAATTGCTTGCACCGTTGCGGTAGGGTTAGTAAGTGAGCTCACTAAAGATCAAATAAAAAAGCAAGAGCAGCAGTATTTATTAAAGACCTTACATAGCATAATTGACCCGAGTCGATATGATAACGATATTGCTAATGACTGCGTTATGATGAGTGCTCCTGAGCTCGGAACAAATAAAATACATACGGCTTACATTGCCAGAAAATTAGGGAGTGTGGTTGCTATTGCCATGACCAGCACAGCGCCAAAAGGATACAATGGTAATATCGATTTTATAATGGCCATTAATAATGATGGCTCTATCAGTGGTGTGCGAGTACTGAAACATCAAGAAACACCGGGTTTAGGTGATAAAGTTGAACTGAAAAAAAGTGATTGGGTTACTCGTTTTACTGGTAAAAAATTACTCTCAGTAGATGATAACCGCTGGGCCGTAAAAAAAGATAACGGCATGTTCGACCAATTTACCGGTGCAACGATAACCCCACGTGCTGTTGTTGCGGGTATTAAAGATACCTTAAATTACTTTACTAAAAACAAAGACAGTATACTAACTCGCCCGAACGCTTGTGGTGAAACCGTTACGTCTTCAAGTAGTACATCGCTAAACAGCTCAACAAGCGCAATAACAGATACTAATACAGAAAAACCTCTACCAATATCGCAACCAAAGACATCAAAAAAAGAGGCTGCTAATGAGCAATAAAATAGCACCACAACAGAGTACTGACACAGAAATAGCGAGTAATGCAGATACGCAAGCCACTGCTGATAAACTAAAACAAGAAGCAGAGGTTAAGGCAGCCCTTAAAGCTGAATATAAAGAATTAGCAATACAAGGCTTATGGAAAAACAATCCTGGCTTGGTACAACTGCTTGGACTATGTCCGTTGTTAGCCGTTACATCTACCATAACCAATGCGCTAGGACTCGGATTGGCCACTTTGCTGGTACTAATTTGTTCAAACGTGACTGTATCAGCAATTCGTCATTGGGTACCTAAAGAAATTCGTATTCCTATTTTTGTACTAATCATTGCTGCCTTTGTTACCTGCGTACAGCTGTTAATGAACGCCTATGCCTATGGTATTTACCAATCACTGGGGATTTTCCTGCCGCTCATTGTTACAAACTGCGCTATTATTGGTCGAGCTGAAGCCTATGCTTCCAAAAATCCGGTTAAACAAGCGGCCTTTGATGGCCTCATGATGGGACTAGGTTTCGCGATTATCTTAATATTATTGGGCATAATAAGAGAAGTTTTAGGTCAAGGTACCCTATTCGATGGCGCTAACTTATTATTTGGTGAGTGGGCAAGTATTCTGCGCATTGAAGTAATGGAGCTTGATAGCCAATTCTTATTAGCCATTTTACCTCCCGGTGCATTTATTGCCATGGGGATTTTAATTGCCGTTAAAAATGCTATTGATAACTATATAAAAAATAAAAAAGTAGCAGATACCGAGCAAGTGATTGAACGAGTACGCGTAAATTTTGATTCTTAACTATTAACTCACTTTAATTGTCCTGAAGCAATCTAAGGTAAGTCCGTTATAAAGAAGAGCAGAGCCATGAATAAAGAAACACGCATAGAGATGTTAACGCGACTGCGTAATGACAACCCTGAGCCAACTACGGAGCTAAATTTTTCTAGCCCATTTGAGCTGCTAATCGCAGTATTGCTTTCTGCACAATCAACTGACGTAGGCGTGAACAAAGCAACAGATAAGCTTTATCCTGTTGCCAACACACCACAAGCCATTTTAGATCTCGGTCTAGATGGCCTAAAAGACTATATCAAGACTATTGGTTTGTTTAATACAAAAGCCGCCAACACCATTAAAACTTGCCAAATATTAGTTGACTTACATGGTGGTGAAGTCCCCAAAAGCAGAGCTGCACTTGAAGCCTTACCAGGGGTTGGTCGTAAAACAGCTAATGTAGTATTAAATACGGCATTTGGCTGGCTAAAAGATGATGAAGGTAATTACTTTATTGCTGTTGACACTCATATTCAACGCTTAGCAAACCGTACAGGCTATGCAAAGGGTAAAACCGTAGAAGAAACTGAAAAAAATATTGTTAAGAACACACCAAGAAAAACAGAGTTCTTCTTTAATTTACATCACTGGTTTATTCTTCACGGACGATATACTTGTATTGCACGTAAACCTAAGTGTGGCTCATGCATTATTGAAGATTTATGTGATTTTAAAGAAAAAACTAGCTAACTGAATACAAGTGAACCCTAAACTAACCTTCCTTTAAAAAGTAGAGAGCCTTATGAAGTTTTTACATACCATGGTACGTGTGCGAGATTTAGACCAATCACTCGACTTTTACATCAACAAACTTGGCTTAATTGAAACAAGGCGCAGTGAAGTACCGGCAGGTAAATTTACTCTAGTCTATTTAGCCACGGAAATTGGTGGTCCTGAAGTTGAGTTAACCTACAACTGGGGCTCTACAGAACAATACACTACCGGACGTAGTTTTGGTCATTTAGCCTTTGAAGTTGATGATATTTACCAAACCTGCCAAAACTTACAAGACGCTGGTATTATTATTAACAGACCGCCTCGCTGTGGCCACATGGCCTTTGTTAATTCACCTGATGGCATCGCGATAGAGTTATTACAAAAAGATGGCTCGCTTGCACCACAAGAGCCCTGGTTAAGTATGGAGAATACCGGCACTTGGTAAGCGCAACAACAAACAATACCTCAGATTAAAATAAAGACAAAGCCCCGTATATGAATTTATACGGGGCTTTGTCATGTCAAAATCTAATTTACTGCTTTAATGCTTCCTTAAGCGCAGCTAGGCATAAAGTAACGTTTTCATTACGCGCAGCATAACCCATTAACCCTATTCGCCAAGCTTTCCCTGCAAATGCACCTAAACCCGCACCAATTTCTAGGTTGTATTCATTCAATAAAAACTGACGTACTTTAGCGTCATCAATACCTTGAGGAATTGTTACAGTATTAAGCTGCGGTAGTCGCTCATTTTCAGGTACAACAAAATTAAGACCTAAACTAGCCAAACCAATACTTAATTTATCATGCATGGCTTTATGCCTAGCCCAACTATTTTCCAAACCTTCATTTTGTAGCATGACTAAGGATTCATGCAAGGCATATAAGGAGTTAACTGGCGCCGTATGGTGATAGCTACGTTTGCCCTCTCCCGACCAATACCCCATAACCAAAGATTGGTCAAGAAACCAGCTCTGCACCGCCATACTGCGATTTTGAATAACGTCAGCAGCTTTATCACTAAAGCTTATTGGTGATAAACCCGGCACACACGATAAACACTTTTGGCTACCCGAATACACGGCATCTATTTGCCATTCGTCCACACGCAATTCAACACCTCCTAATGAGGTAACAGCATCGACAATGGTTAAACAGTTATGTTGCTTGGCAATCGCGCACAAAGCTTTTGCATCAGATAACGCACCCGTTGATGTTTCAGCATGCACAAAAGCCACAAAGTTGGCTTGTGGATTTGCTTCTAACGAAGCCTGTAATGCTTCTGGGTTTACTGCTCTACCCCATTCCCCTTCAACGACAACCAACTTAGCGCCAATGCGATTAACATTTTCAATCATTCGCATGCCAAAAACGCCATTTACACAAACAACGACGGTATCATTTTCAGTGATCAAATTTACAAAACACGCTTCCATCCCAGCAGAGCCCGGCGCAGAAACAGCCATTGTAAACTTATTTTTAGTTTGAAATGCATATTGAAGCAGTGTTTTCACTTCATCCATCATGCCAATAAATGTTGGGTCAAGGTGCCCTACTGTTGGCCTTGCTAACGCCGACAAAACTCGAGGGCTAACATCAGAGGGCCCTGGTCCCATCAAAGTGCGCTGGGGAGGAAAAAAAGATTGAATGCTCATATAAGCCTCTAAAGATTTAATTAATTTAAGTATTATTCACCGGGGTAAAAATACCAGTGACATTATCATGCTTTAAATCTACTAATAAGTAGAATGAATTACTATTATCCTAGTTATTCATTTTATAAATAATGGCCATTTTTTCATAGGTTATATAGCTACTTTTTGCATGTCAGCACCATACTGTTATGATAGCGCCAATTATTTATTACTTCTAAGTACTCATGGCCCTTAAAGCAACTATATACAAAGCCAATATCGAACTCGCCGATATGGATCGTAACTATTATGACAGTTTGCAACTTACCATTGCCCAGCACCCTTCTGAAACACCACAACGTTTAATGGTCCGTCTAATGGCATATGTACTTAATGCTCATGAAGATCTGCAATTTGGTAAAGGTGTGAGTGATGAAAACGAAGCTGCTATCTGGCAAATTAACTACAGCGATGAAATTAACCTGTGGATTGAACTTGGTCAATTAGATGAAAAGCGCCTAAAAAAAGCCTGTAACCAAGCAAAAGCGGTAAAACTCTATTGTTACGGTACCAGTGTGAATACTTGGTGGTCGCAAGTTGAGCAAAGTTTGAATAAATTTGAACGTTTAACCATAGAACAATTTGAACCAAGTACCTGTGAAGGCTTAGTCAAGTTACTTAGTCGTAACATGGACTTTCAATGCAGTATTCAAGATGGGCAATTATGGTTAACTTCCGGTGACGAAACCCTATTAATTGAAACGATTAAACTGAAATAAAGGTCCCTTTAATGTCAAATACAATAATAAATAAACTTACACAAACACGTAGTAAGAAGCGATTAAAAAACGTCACCCTTGCCACCTCATTAGCACTTATATCTATCAGTACTTTATCCATATCAGGTTGCACTAATATAGACTTAGGTTTTGGTAAGAATACGCAAGAAAGTACCAAAATAAGTATAGATAACACGATTACCTTAGAGCAAATAACTAAAGATGTTAGTTACTTAGCCAGCGATGATCTTAAGGGCAGAAATAACTTTACTCTTGAAATCCGTCAAGCGGCTGACTTTATTGGCAAACGCTTTAGTGAAGTAGGCCTTATACCAGCACAAAGTGCACCAAACTTTGAACAACAGTACTCGGTGCAACGTATTATACCCGATACACTTAGTGTTGAAATTAACGGGCAAGTTTTTGCCAGTAAATCATTAGCTATGGCGACTACCAAAAATAATTTTATCTGGAATAACAATACGCAAGAAAGTGATGCATCAACCAATATAGTGATGATTGGTGAAAATGATAATTTACGTAAGTCATTACGTGAATTAAACAACCAAGGTGGTCAGCATTTAGTTTTACTTCATCCAAAGCACGAGCAGAGCTTCAAGCGTTATCAAGCTTACTTCTCCCGTGGACTCACCAAACTAATGGATAAAGAGGTAAGCGAAAAATCAAATACAACAGGGGGAATTATCGTAATCGCACTAACCGATATCAATGAGGTTAATGACTTTAACGTGCAAGGTAAGGCAAAAGTTAGCAATACTAACTTAACTAACGTTGTTGGTATTTTACCCGGAAAAAGTAAAGCTAGCGAGATTATTCTTTATTCTGCACATTATGACCATTTAGGTGTTAAACCAAACACTGATGGTAAACCAACACCAGGAAATCAAATTTTCAATGGTGCTGATGATGATGCTTCAGGTGTTACAGCCATTATTAATTTAGCCAATCACTTTGCCAAAATGAATAATAACGAACGAACGTTAATGTTTGCCGCATTTAGCGCAGAAGAAATTGGCGGCTTTGGCTCTCGCCATTTTTCTACTCATGTAGCTCCGCAACAAATTACCGCCATGATTAACATCGAGATGATTGGTAAGCCTGCTGTTTTTGGTGAAGGTAGTGTATGGATGACGGGTATGGACCGTTCAAGTTTAGGGGAGCAACTAAATATGGCATTAGCACCCAAAAACTTAACCATTTATGCCGACCCTTACCCTAAGCAAAACTTATTTTATCGTTCAGACAATGCCACATTAGCTAGACTAGGTGTACCTGCTCATAGTTTCAGTAGCACGCAGCTTGATAAAGACCAGCATTATCATCAAGTGACTGATGACATAAACAGCTTAAATTTACCATCTATGTTGCAAGTTATTAAAATGTTGGCCGTTGCTACCACACCACTTGTTGATGGCTCAGTTACACCATCACGTATTGATCCTAATAAAGTGAAACGTAACGGGCTTATCTATTAGGTATTACAAAAGGTTATTATTGAGCTTTGTATACTTTGTTGGGAATAATGACTGTCGCTTACAGGTTATAAAACTATAACAATCGCTAAGCGGCAATCACCTCTAATGGACAACGTAATTGATACTCTAAGCGATTTTTCTTCTCTACTTGAAAGCCATGACGAAGGTATAGCCCCCTAGCAGGATTTTTCAATAAAACATTTAGGGTGATCGGTAAACATAATTGCAAAGCCCGTTTTTTAACTACTGTTAACACCTTACTGCCTATTCCCTTACCTTGGTATTTAGGCATGATTTGTATCTGCCTAATATGTAGGCTTTTATGAGTGTTATTTAGCGCAACTACCCCCATTTTCACTAAACCAATAGGTTTACGGTCAGCTAATATTATATGACTGTCATAAAAATGTTCTTTGATACGTACTAAATGCTGTTCATCAGTCATACGTATACCTGCCATGAGTAAATGCTGAGTCATTGTTTTTCGACGTAACTCCAACAAAAATGCTATATCTTCGTGTTTTACTTTACGAAAGCCAACAGTAAATTTCATTTACGGGGGTTCCATTTGCACATAAAGGGAATGTTGCTGTTTAGTTTACTTCTTTTTATTGTTCACAACACCTGTTGGTCGTAATTTTACACCAATCTATCGAGCTTTCATTGAATTACTCTTACACCTTGAGGCAAACTGTCGATTATACAAATAATATAAGTAATAAGAGAATAGTATGACCTTTAAGAAATCCTTGTTAGTTGTTGCCATTGCTTCAACGCTACTCAGTGCATGTTCCGCAGAAAAAGTGGCTCCACAAAACAATAACAATCAAACCGCTGCTGCGAACTTAGAAACACAAACAACACAAACAGCCTCAGAGCAAGCAAATGCATTATTTGATACTATTTTTAACGCGGGTGTTCAGCGTAACCCTGTTAGACAAACTTATTTAGGTATTAAAACCGATTACGACAAATGGTATGACCTTTCAGAAGAAAATTCAGCAAAAGAATTAGCGATTGCCGAAGAAAACCTCGCGCTTATTAACAAAATTGATGTGAATACACTTGATGCTCAAACTCAAATAAGCCATAACTTATACGTGCAGAATCTTGAAAATGAAATAGCAGATTACAAATGGCGCTTTCATAATTACCCTGTTAATCAAATGTACGGTACTCACTCTCAAATACCCGCCTTTTTAATTAATCAACATTCAATAAGTAACATTAAAGAAGCGCAAGATTATATTGCGCGTGTACACGGTGCTAACCAACTATTAAAACAACTGGTAACACAACTGAAATTACGTGAAGCAAAAGGCATTATCGCCCCTAAATTCGTTTTTGAACATGTCATTAGAGACTCAAAAAACATTCTTGTAGGCGCACCCTTTGATAGTTCTGAAAACAGCACAATACTTGCTGACTTTTCCCGTAAAGTAAATGAGTTAACCATTAGCGATACCGATAAAACAGCATTAATTGCCGATGTGAAAACAGCGTTAATTAGCAGCTTAAAACCAGGCTATGAACAATTAGTTACGTATTTAACAGCGCTTGAGAAGAAAGCCGACAACCGCGATGGTGTATGGAAATTCCCTGACGGTGACGCATTTTACAAAAATGCATTAAAACGCACCACAACCACGGATTTAACCGCACAACAAATACATGACTTGGGTTTAAGTGAAGTTTCACGCATACATGATGAAATGCGCCTTATTATGAAAAAAGTTGCTTTTGATGGCAGCCTAAATGAATTTTTTGAATTTATGCGAAACGACAAACAATTTTATTATCCAGCAACAGATCAAGGAAAACAGCGCTATATAAAAGAAGCTGTTGCACTAATCGATGACATGGAAGGTAGACTTGATAGCTTATTTTTAACTAAGCCAAAAGCTGCATTAAAAGTTAAAGCAGTAGAAGCGTTTAGAGAAAAGTCTGCTGGGAAAGCCTTTTACGAGAGCCCTGCTCCGGATGGCTCTCGCCCAGGTATTTATTACGCCAACCTGTACGATATGGAGGCCATGCCGAACTATCAAATGGCGGCTTTAGCCTATCATGAAGGTATTCCTGGCCATCACATGCAATTAGCCATCAAGCAGGAGTTAACTGGCATTCCAATGTTCCGTAAATTTGGCGGATTTACTGCACATACCGAAGGCTGGGGGCTGTACAGTGAAATGATCCCAAAAGAGATTGGTTTATACCAAGACCCTTATTCTGATTTTGGTCGCCTAGCGATGGAATTATGGCGTGCCTGTCGTTTAGTTGTTGATACTGGCATTCATACTAAGCAATGGACCCGTAAACAAGGTATTAAATACTACACAAGCAATACGCCAAATTCCGTATCTGACGCAGTTAAAATGGTTGAACGTCATGTGGTAATGCCTTCACAAGCAACAGCTTATAAAATAGGCATGAACAAAATAATTGAGCTACGTGAACATGCTAAAGTTCAATTAGGTGACAAGTTTGACATTCGCGAATTTCATGATGTTGTTCTAAAGAATGGTCCGGTACCACTTAACGTATTAGCTGATTTAGTTGATGCTTATATAAGTGCTAAAAAAGCGTAATTAAACCGCTAAAAAACACGTTTTATTTATAATAATCTGCGCCTAAAAACGCAGATTTTTTTATGCCTGATTATCACGTTTATAGTGAATCAGATAACGGGCTACGCACGCCATTAACACCAGCTTGAATAACATTTGTGTTGTACGGATATCTGTATGACCAAGTTGTTCTTGTACCGTACGAATATCAGCCCCACGTTGTAGCCAATGTGTCGCAAAAGAGTGGCGTAAGGTATGGCATGAGACTACCTTTTTGATGAGTGCTAATTTAACCGCTTTTTTAATTGCTTTTTGTAATGAGCTTTCATCAATATGATGTCGACGAACTTTATTATTGTCGTGAGTATCATGGCTTAATCTTGCTGACGGGAATAAATAATGCCAAGCCAAGTCTTTAGCAGCAGTAGGATATTTTTTATTTAAAGCAAAGGGCAGCAAAACGCCTTGATAACGCTATGTATTGTTGTCTAAATCGAAATATTTCTTACTGATATCTATTTGTAATTTTAATGAGTTCACTTAAAAATTTAGGCATAGTAAAAAAAACAATCAAGCACTGTATTTACATACGGCACGGTCGAGAATGAAAATGTGTCTTTGATAGACGGAATAATTCCGTAATGCACGCAATTATAAAATAGTTAAAATGTTATTAAAGTTTTTGATTTTTAATATGAAAGAGAGTATTTTAGTCTAAATTTTAAATCATGATAGACGGAAAAAATCCGTGTTTAACTACGGAATTATTCTCTCTATTAAGCTGTTAGTTGTCCGCATAAGATCGACTGATTTTATTTGTCGCTAAGTGCTCAACACAAGATTTTTTGCTTGGTTCAATTCTTTGGTTTGGCAATGGAAGTGCCTCGTAAATCTACCTTCCTTTTTGCCCAACCCAGTTTTCGCCTTGCGTAGTTTGTTGGTATAAATGCCTTTAGTTTTTAAGGCTCAAAGTTCACGTTTAGGTGTTCATTGCGGAAGCGCTTATTGGTTCTTCCTCCCATCCGTTAAACGTGATAACTTGTTGTAAATTTGGTGTTTTTAACAACCAGCAACTAACAAGGCATTCAAACGGACAAAAAACAGTTGGCTTTTTTGCTCGTGCCTCGCATATTTTAGCCAACAATTTTATTGCCGCTTAATGTGGCGTTATATGTCTTTATAGGGAGGAGTATTGTTGGAAGAGTTAAAGCTAAACTTTGAGTTGCTGACAGAAATTACAACTGATCTCTCTATGCAGTTTGATGGTGTTGACACGGATTGCCGAAAGAAAAAAACATCTACATATTATTTGGCTAAACTAGCTCACTCATGTTGGTCTCTTAATAAGTTGTTACCAAAATCAGATGATGACTTTTTTGATTTCCCCTCAATTGCCGCTATTTGTAGAAATATTATTGAGTTAACTAATCTTTGCTGGTACTACTGTATAGATGATACTGACCTCTTAGAGTCCGAGTTTAGGTTCTTGCTATACGATTTTCATGACTCAACTGCTTTAAACTCTATTTTTGAAAATCTTGGTTTCGATATGGATGATAATGATAAGTTACATGAAGAAAAGCTCGATTATAAAAAACTAATTATTGAACACCCTAGATACCAAAATTTAACGGCAGAAGAGAAAAAACAGGTAAAAAAAGGCAGGAAATCTACCTTACAAAATCAATTTCAAATAGTGGAAAGTCGTCGCATTAATAGCAATGAATTTCATGGAATATATAAACTGCTATCAACTCATACTCACTCAACAGCAACATCGATTAATTTCCTAACACACTCAAGGTTACATTCAACAGAAATGGATAAAGCTTTTTTGGGTTTAACTATCGATTATACATCAAGCTTTATTGCTGACATGGTTAAGAGTATTGGAGAAATATGGCATATTGAGTTTGCCAAACCTGACTCAAAAGAGTTTATAGAGCATTTTGTTGAGCAGTTGTACATAGACATATAACACATATGAGCCTTATCCCTGTCAATAGGCAATAATATTTCTTTTAGCTGTCGTAAGACAGCTAATTTGTCAGGCAATTCACAACATCATTTACTTCGCTATGTCGGTTAGCCATTAAACAAAC
>Ga0209292_1000656_pt1 | contig 44603 bp, 37 predicted proteins | sample GOMGulsemesocosm_2_FD_184634 | JGI IMG/M metagenome (GOLD analysis project Ga0209292, IMG submission 184634) | Methane-oxidizing microbial communities from mesocosms in the Gulf of Mexico - GOM9C Gulf of Mexico (SPAdes) (version 2) | ecosystem: Environmental > Aquatic > Marine > Cold seeps...
ATTGGACATTGAAATGTAGCAGCTGCCAATTCTTCCTTTACTTCTTCCTTAACTTCTGTTTTTACCTCCGTAGCTTTTGGTGCTGTCGTTTCTTTTTTAGAATCTTTACAAGAAGTTACACTAATTGCTAACATTAAGATAATTGCGATTACACTTTTTTTCATTTTTGATTGATTTTAATTGATTAGTAGATTTAAGCCTCCTTACATTAACTGCAAAGAAAACCCAATATCCGTTGCTAAAATAGCATAATTTTTATTAAAAAACAGCCGTAAATAAAACTTAAGCGTTAAAGAATCTTCGGCAAATTACTAATATCAACCAACACTTTTAGTTAAGAAATACATAAAACGATAAAAAGACATAAAACTACACTATCTAAATAATCAATATACAAAAGAATCGTACTCAATACTCCTACATCACAATCACTTTTCAAGCAAGACTTCTTTCAAATAAGAAGCAACACAAAAAAAAATAACTTAATTTTGTCATTATAAAACTCTACAATGAATACTAAGACATTAAAAGATAAGGTATCGGAGATTATTGCTTCGAAAAATACAACACCTGAAAAACTACAAACCATCTGCGATTTTTTAAAAAACGAGATTTCCTACTATGATTGGGTTGGATTCTATTTCAAAAATGGTGATAAAAACGAATTAAAACTGGCAGAGTACGCAGGAGAAGAAACCGAACATACCATCATCCCATTTGGAAAAGGTATCTGCGGCCAAGTAGCGCTGAGTAACGAAAACTTTGTCGTTCAAGATGTGCAAAGCCAAGATAATTATATTTCTTGCGGCTGGAAAGTAAAAAGTGAAATTGTAATTCCAATTTTTGTCAACAATCAAAACATAGGACAAATAGACATAGATTCACATAGTGTTTCTCCATTCTCCTCCGAAGACGAAGATTTATTAGAGTTCACTTGTAAACTTGTAGCAACACTACTGTAAGAACACTTATCAACATCACAACTGATTCACAACTATTTACAAGGATCATAAGTAGTACAACTTTGACAACATTATTGTTGTAAAAGCATTTCATTATTCATAGCTTTGCTCATTAACACAACACATAAACCATGAATTCGAACAAAACAGCTAAATCGGCATTAATTTCCGTATTTCACAAAGATGGCCTTGAACCAATTATTCGTAAATTTGACGAACTTGGAATTACCATGTATTCTACAGGGGGTACAGAAAAATTTATCAAAGATTTAGGTTTTAACGTAATCGCGGTGGAAGACATCACCACTTACCCTTCTATTTTAGGGGGCAGAGTAAAAACATTACACCCTAGTGTTTTTGGAGGAATCTTAAATAGACGCGAAAATGAAGGAGATCAAGAACAGATTAAAGAATTTAACATTCCAGAGATAGATATAGTAATTGTAGATTTATATCCTTTCGAAAAAACGGTAGCAAGTGATGCTTCTGAAACGGATATTATAGAAAAAATTGACATAGGCGGTATTTCTTTGATCCGTGCAGCTGCTAAAAATTTCAAAGATGTCATCTGTGTTTCTTCTATGGACCAATATGATTCCTTTTTAAATGTAATTTCAGAGAACAAAGGAGCTACGAGTATCGAACAACGTAAAACATTTGCAGCAAAAGCATTCAACGTTTCTAGTCACTACGATACGGCTATCTTCAATTATTTAAATACGGAAGAGGAAGTTTTAAAAGTTAGTTTTACAGAATCTAACACCCTTAGATATGGTGAAAATCCACATCAAAAAGGAACATTTTACGGGAATTTAAATGACATATTTGATAAATTACACGGAAAAGAATTATCCTATAATAATTTATTAGATGTAGATGCCGCAGTAAACTTAATGAGCGAATTTAAAAACGATGCTCCAACGTTTGCTATTTTAAAACATAATAATGCTTGTGGAGTTGCCCAAAGAGACACCTTAAAACAAGCGTACATTGACGCTTTAGCAGGAGACCCAATCTCAGCTTTTGGAGGAGTTTTAATTGCTAATAAAAAAATTGATTTAGCCACCGCAAAAGAAGTTCATTCATTATTCTGTGAAGTTGTAATAGCACCTTCTTATGATGAAGAAGCCTTGGCAATTTTAAAAGGAAAGAAAAACAGGATTATCTTAATTCAAAAAGAATTAACACTTCCTAAAACTCAATTCAGAACAGCACTTAATGGAGTTTTATTCCAAAACAAAGACCATAAAACAGATGCTAAATCTGACTTAAAAACCGCCACAGAATTAAGTCCTTCAGATGCTGATATCAGTGATTTATTGTTTGCTTCTAAAATTTGTAAGCACACAAAATCCAACACCATCGTATTGGCAAAAAACAAACAATTATTTGCCTGTGGAACTGGTCAAACATCACGTGTAGATGCCTTAAATCAAGCCATTGAAAAAGCAACATCTTTTAACTTTGATTTAAAAAATGCCGTAATGGCCAGTGATGCATTTTTCCCTTTCCCAGATTGTGTAGAAATTGCAGACAAAGCAGGAGTTAGCGCCGTTATCCAACCAGGAGGTTCTATTAAAGATCAATTATCGGTGGATTACTGTAATAACAATAAAATTTCAATGGTATTTACTGGAACACGTCATTTCAAGCATTAATTTTACTAACTTTGTAGAAAAGCGTTAAAAATTTAAAATACGAATATAGCATATGGGTTTTTTTGACTTTATGACTGAAGAGATTGCGATAGATTTAGGAACTGCAAATACTCTTATAATACACGACGGAAAAGTTGTTGTTGACTCCCCTTCCATCGTTGCTCGAGATAGAACTACAGGAAAGATTATTGCCACTGGAAAAGAGGCAAGTTTGATGCAGGGAAAAACTCATGAGAACATTAAAACAATTCGTCCTTTAAAGGATGGTGTTATTGCCGATTTTGAAGCTTCTGAACAGATGATCAAGGAATTTATTAAAAACATTCCTAGCATTAAAAAGAAATTTTTTACGCCTTCACTACGTATGGTAATTTGTATCCCTTCAGGGATTACAGAAGTAGAAAAGCGCGCCGTTCGGGATTCTGCCGAACACATGAATGCAAAAGAAATATACTTAATATACGAACCAATGGCTGCGGCCATTGGTATCGGTATAGACATTACCCAACCTAAAGGGAATATGATTATTGATATAGGAGGTGGTACTACAGAGATCGCAGTAATTGCATTGGGTGGTATTGTTTGTGACAAATCAGTAAAAGTGGCAGGAGATGTATTTACATCGGACATTGCCTATTATATGCGCACCCAACACAATTTATATGTTGGTGAACGCACTTCTGAAAAAGTAAAAATTCAAATAGGAGCTGCAACAGAAGATTTAGAAACTCCTCCAGAAGACATGTTAGTTCAAGGAAGGGATTTATTAAGTGGAAAACCTAAACAAGTTCAAGTATCTTATAGAGAGATTGCCAAAGCATTGGACAAATCTATCCTTAGAATTGAGGATGCGGTAATGGAAACATTATCTCGTACTCCTCCAGAATTAGCTGCAGATATTTACAAAACTGGTATTTATTTAGCCGGTGGAGGATCTATGTTAAGAGGGCTAGACAAAAGACTGTCTCGTAAAACAGATTTACCTGTTTATGTAGCAGAGGATCCATTAAGAGCTGTTGTACGAGGTACAGGAATCGCTTTAAAAGATTTAAAAAAATATCAAAACATATTAATGAAATAATTATTCCACTCTAAGATTTTATGCAGCAAATTATTTACTTTCTTAGAAAATACAGGTATTTTTTGCTCTTTACAATATTAGAGTTAATTGCCTTACTTTTTACCATCCAAAGTCATTCTTTTCACAAAAGTAAATTTGTGAATTCGGCCACTTCTATTACTGGAGGTGTCTATTCTCAAATTAGTAATATAAATGACTTTTTTACACTAAAGCAAGAGAACAAAATTCTTTCAGAAGAAAACAATAGGCTTAAAAATTTACTTGGTCAATACAACCAACAGGATAATAAAACCAGTGAGGTTGATAGTCTTTCTATTCAATACAATTATACGTCCGCTAAAATCATAAAAAATAATTTTAGAAAAGTCAATAATTTTATTACCATCAATAAAGGAAGTGCTAGCGGTTTACAAAGCGACATGGGAGTTATTAATACTAAAGGAATTATTGGAATTGTAAAAAATGTATCCAATAAATACGCTACCGTATTAAGTATCTTAAACTCTTATTCCAAATTAAACGTGCGACTTAAAAATAGTAATTATTTTGGGACGCTGACTTGGAATGGTAACGATTATAATACCGTACAACTAGAAGACATTCCAAGGCAAGCAAAACTATCGGTAGGAGACACCATCATTACAGGAGGACGATCCGCTATTTTTCCAGAAGGAATTATGGTAGGAATCATACAAGATTTCCAATTTGAAGGCACAAAGTTCAATGAAATTAATATCCGACTATTCAATGATATGAGTGCACTAGGCTATGTTCAAATCATTGAAAACCGAGACAGAAAAGAACAACAACAATTAGAAGATCAAACCACCAATGAATAATAATTTATTTAAAATTCTATTTCAGTTTATTGGACTCATCCTCTTACAAGTTGTGGTGTTTAACAACATCCATTTATTTGGATATATTAACCCTTACATATATATTGCATGGGTACTACTCTACCCACTTAAAAATGAGCGAGGCTTATTTTTATTTCTCAGTTTTATGCTAGGACTATGTATAGATTTTTTCTCCAATTCTGGTGGAATAAATGCTGCTGCATTATTATTTATAGCCTATATAAGACTTCCGCTATTAACATCATTATTAAGAAAAGTAGACTTAGATTATTTACTTTTTCATGTATCCAGCATGCCTTTTATAAAACTATTAACATATATCAGTATCATAGTGTTCTCGCACCACATCGTACTTTTTAGCCTTGAATATTTTAGTTTTTCCAATATTGGAATCATTTTAAAACACACTTTATTTTCTGGTGTTTTTACCATCGTTCTATTATTTATTTCAATTCAATTATTTAGTCCCAAAAAATAAATACGAATTCTTTAAAAAAGACGTTTGATAATTTTAGAGCCTTTTTTAAAACGAAGACAACCGGCATTTAACAACCCATGAATAGAAAATTTTTACTTTACGCTATTATTATACTCACAGGGCTTGTGTACATTGGGAAATTATTCTTTTTACAAGTATATCAGCATAGTTTCTCAAACTCACCGCTGAATAATTCCGCCATAAAAACAAAATATGAATATCCAGATCGTGGTTACATATATGACAGAAATGGAAAATTATTAGTTGCTAATCAACTGTCTTATGACATTATGGTGATTCCTCGAGAGGTCAAAACACTGGACACGGTAGAATTCTGTACTCTTTTAGATATAGACAAAGAAAGTTTTTTAAAAAGACTCAAAAAAGCACGTCACTACTCTCCAAGAATTCCATCACGGTTTTTACAGCAACTATCCAAAGATGATTACGCCTACTTACAGGAGAAAATGCATAAATTTAAGGGGTTCTATATTCAAAAACGATCTATCCGGAAATACCCCATTAAATCTGCAGCCAATGTTCTAGGCTATATCAGTGAAGTAAATGAAGGTTTCTTAAAAAAGAACAAATACTATCACCAAGGAGAACTTATAGGAACTTTGGGCGTAGAAAAAACTTATGAAAAAGTATTAAGAGGAACAAAAGGAAAATCTTTTATACAACGCAATAGATTTAACAAAGAAATAGGTTCTTATAAAAATGGTATTTACGATACCTTAGCACAAACAGGAAAAGATTTAACATTAACTATAGACGCTGATTTACAACAATACGGAGAATTATTAATGAGTAATAAACGCGGAGGAATCATCGCATTAGAACCTGCTACAGGAGAGATTTTAGCCATGATTTCTGCCCCAACTTACGACCCTAATTTAATGGTAGGAAGAGGCCGCTCAAAAAACTCAGTTTTATTATTTGGAGATACTATAAACAGACCTATGTACGATAGAGGATTGCAGGCAATGTACCCTCCTGGTTCTCCATTTAAAATTGTTTCTGCATTGGTTGGATTACAGGAAGGGGTTATTACTCCGGAAAGTTATGTAAAATGCTATCATGGGTATCGCTACGGAACCCGTAGTAAGGCATTTATGAAATGCCATTGTGGAATGGTAGGAATTCCAATAAGGCTAAATGCAGCAATGTACAGGTCCTGTAACACCTATTTTTCCTCAGCTTATAGAAAATCTATAGAAAAATATGATACTCCCTCTGAAGGAATGGATGCATGGAATAGCCACGTCACAAGTTTTGGACTTGGAAAATATTTTGGAAATGATTTATCCGTAGGACAACCAGGGCTGATTCCAGATGCCAAATATTACAAAAGATACTATCCCAGCGGAGGATGGCGTGCCGTAACAACAATTTCTAATGCCATTGGTCAAGGAGAAATTTTAACTACACCATTACAATTGGCAAACCTTACGGCCACTGTTGCTAATAGAGGTTTTTATATTACCCCTCATATTGTCAAAAGAATTAAAGATATGGAAGTTGACCGCAAGTTTATCACAAAAAACATCACTTCCATAGATAAAAAACATTTTGAACCCGTAATTGAAGGTTTGTTTAATGTATTTGAAAAAACAAATGGAACCGCTAGAAGTTCTCGAGTTCAAGGAATAGAAATTAGTGGAAAAACCGGTACTGCTGAAAACTATAAAAAAATAAATGGTGTACGAACGAAATTAACGGATCATTCCATTTTTATAGCTTTTGCTCCAAAGGACAATCCTAAAATTGCCATTGCTGTTTTTGTAGAAAATGGTTATTGGGGTTCTCGATGGGGAGGACCTATTGCAAGTTTAATGATAGAAAAATACCTCAATGGGACCACTTCAAGACCAGCCATCGAAAAACGGATGATTCAAGGAAGTTTACAAGAAGAATACGACAAACAATTAATAAGCGAACAAATTGAGAAGTAGAAAAACAAATGTATTTTATGGAATTGATTGGTTGTTAATTCTCATGTATTTAGCGCTTGTTTTTGCAGGCTGGCTTAATATATACTCTGTCACTATTACAGACGAAGATTTAAGTTTATTGAACTTAACTACTGGTTATGGAAAACAATTGCTTTGGATATTATTGTGTTTTCCAATTATTGTAGTTGTTTTAATGTTAGATGTAAAATTCTACGAAAAATTTGGAGCCATCATCTACCTCGTAGCCTTACTCTCATTAATAGGCCTTTTTCTATTTGGAAAAAACATTAATGGAGCCACCTCTTGGTATGCAATTGGTAACTTCACACTACAACCATCTGAATTTATGAAAGCCGCTACAGCTTTAGCTATGGCAAAATTAGTGAGTGACAAACAGTTTAATTTAAAAAGCCCCAAACAACAATTACAAGCCATTTTAATTTTATTTTTACCGGCAGTTTTAATCACTTTACAACCCGATCCAGGATCAGCATTAGTCTATATTTCCTTTTTCTTAGTCTTATACCGAGAAGGATTACCTATGTATTATATAAGTTTTGGAGTGGCAGCAGTGGTATTATTTGTACTTACTTTGGCATTCGGAGCGACCCTTATTTCTTTAAGTTTAGTATTACTATTTATAACACTCATTACCTATTTATCGATTAAACGTCAAAACATGCTAAAAAGAGGTTGGCCTGCAATTACCATCATATTCGCTGTTACAACGCTATATGTTTTAGGCTGCAACTTTGCATACAATAACGTCTTTCAACAAAGGCATAGAGACAGATTTGATATTTTATTGGGACTCTCAGAAGACACTAGTAATATAGGGTACAATACGAATCAAGCAATAAAAACTATTGCATCGGGAGGGTTTGAAGGACGTGGTTTTTTACAAGGAGAACGTACTCAAGGACACTTTGTACCAGAACAGGACACCGATTATATTTTCACTACAGTGGGAGAAGAATGGGGCTTTATAGGAACCACTTTCATTGTTGTATTATTCATGGCTTTTTTATTACGTATCATCGCTTTGGCAGACCGGCAAAAAATGAGATTTAGTCGAATTTACGGCTATAGTATTGCGGCAATGTTCTTTTTCCATTTTGCAATAAATATTGGAATGGTCATTGGATTGCTTCCTACTATTGGGATTCCCTTACCCTTTTTCAGCTATGGAGGCTCTGGGCTTTGGGGATTTACATTATTGCTCTTTATTTTTATTAGACTAGATGCTAATAGAACTTACGAGTGGTAAAACACTGTTTGCTTGTTGGTTGTTGGTTGTTGGTTGTTGGTTGTTGGTTAAAGAAAATGATAAGTACATTCGATTATAGTAATTTTACATCCGCTTTTACATACTCTTTTAACAGCGCATCCGAAGGATCTAAGTCTGTTACTAAAGCTGTAATTTCATTCAATGCACATACAGGGTAATTCTGGCGATCATTTAATTTAGAAGAAGTTACAAGTGACACTACTTTATCTGATGAAGAAATCATGGCTTTTTTAACAAGTGATACTTCATAGCCCACTTCGGTAATCCCATGACTTACATCGATACTACTAGCTCCTAAAAAACAAATATCAGCACGTATTTTGGATAAATCTTGAATCACGTCAATTCCAACGGTTACCATGGATTTTTTTTCGATTTTACCTCCAATAAAAATAGTCTCCACTTCTGGATGTTCCACCAATTGCATAGCTATAGGTAAGCTATAGGTATAGATAGTGACTCTGATATTTTTAGGTATCAATCTAGAAAGTACCAAATTAGTAGTTCCTCCACTAATAATAATCACCATGCCATCACTTATTAATGAAACAGCTTTATTTGCTATAATAACTTTCTGATCAAGGTTAAAAATAACATTTTCATTATAGTGATACAAGCGCTGTACAGTAGAAATAGCTCCTCCATGTACTTTAAGTAACAAGCCTTTTCTGTCCAATTCATTCAAGTCACGACGAACAGTATCTTCAGAGACATTCAACTCCTCGGAAAGACGTTTAGAATTCACTTTTCGATGCTCTTGCATCTTATCTATGATATAATTATGTCGTTTATCTTTAACCATTTTGTGCTATTAGTAAACAAATATATGATATTCCTCTAAATTATTTGGCCATTAAGAAAAACAAAATTAAATTTATGCCATAATTTTACGTATATTGTGCCGTATATTTGCGGTATTTATGCCGTTATTGAATTATATCAGCTAAAAACAACAGCATTATGAGTCCATTTCTAGTATTTACGGTCATTGCTTCCTATTTTGGAGTACTGATGATAATATCCTATATCACCTCTAAAAATAGTAGTGACGAATCTTATTTTACAGGGGACAGAAAATCACCATGGGCACTGGTTGCCTTTGGTATGGTAGGAGCAGCCTTATCCGGAGTCACCTTCGTATCCATTCCTGGAATGGTAAGTAATAATTACTTTTATTATTTACAATTCGTATTTGGAAATGTAGCGGGTTATTTATTCATTGTTTATGTACTTATCCCTATCTATTACAGGTTAAAATTAGTCTCCATTTACAGTTACCTTAATGAACGATTTGGAAATAGCTCCTATAAAACGGGGTCTATGTTTTTCTTAATATCTCAATCATTTGGCTCAGCATTACGCCTATTACTCGCCGCTAAAATCTTGCAATTTGCATTGTTTGATGCTTTTCATATTCCTTTTTATGTAACTGTAGGAATTATTCTTATTTTAATATGGTTTTACACCAACAAATCTGGAATAAAAACAATTGTTTGGACGGATACATTACAGACATTTTTCCTAATCTCCGCAGCAGTTATTACTATTATTGTCATAAAAAACGAATTAAACTTCACCTTTTCGGACACCGTAAACGCAGTCACAAGTCATCAATATTTTAACGTATTTAATTGGGACTTCCATGCAGGAAGCAACTTTTTTAAGCAATTTATCTCGGGTATTCTTATTGCCATAGCCATGATGGGCTTGGACCAGAATATGATGCAAAAAACATTGACTTGTAAAAATTTAAAAGACGCACAGAAAAACGCACTATCGTTCAGTTTAATACTTGCCATCACCCAATTCCTATTTTTAGGATTGGGGATCATGCTTTATTTATATGCAGAAAAAAATGGAATTAATCTAGAAATGGAAGATGGGAAGTTTATACATACCGACACTTTATTTCCTACGCTATCCCTTAATCACTTTGGTCTTTTAGCTAGCATCAGTTTTATTTTAGGAATTACAGCCGCTGCTTTTTCAAGTGTCGATTCGTCCTTGACAGCTTTAACGACAGCGTTTACTCATGATTTTCTCTCCATCAAAGAAAAATCAAGTACAGAAAAAAAGAAATTAAAAAACCGTGTATTACTTGCATTTAATATCATTGTATTTGTAATCATTATGGCATTCTCTACTAGCACAGGAGACGTTATATCTATTATATTTAAAGTTGCGGGATACACTTACGGACCACTATTAGGTTTATTTTTACTTGGTATCTTTACAAAGATTCAAATAAAAGATGCGGTGGTTCCATATATTTGTATTTTTGCACCCATTGCTACTTACTTTTTAAACAGCCTATTTATCAGTTCTTTTAAATTTGACTTAGGCTTTATGAACATATTTGTAAATGCAATGATCACTATATTATTGCTAATCTTCGCAAAGAAAACCAATGAATAAAAATAAACCAACCACAGAACAAGCCTCACATTACAACCATTTGGAGCAAATGTCTACCTTAGAATTATTGAGTAATATCAATAAAGAAGACACCACCATACCTGCTGCTATTGAAAAAGAAATTCCAAAAATAGAAACCTTGGTAAACATCATCGTTACTAAAATGGAACAAGGAGGCCGCCTATTTTATATAGGTGCAGGTACTAGCGGAAGACTAGGTGTACTTGATGCCTCTGAGTGCCCTCCTACTTTTGGTGTTCCGCATGACTGGATAATAGGATTAATTGCTGGAGGAGACGGTGCTTTACGCGTGGCTGTAGAAAACGCTGAAGACAACCCAACCCAAGCATTTAAAGACCTCATGGAATTTGCTATTACAGACAACGATGTCCTTTTAGGCATTGCTGCTTCAGGAACCACTCCTTATGTCATAGGCGGATTAGAAGAAGCCAATAAAAAAGGAATTATAACTGCCTGTATAACCTGCAGTGCACAAAGCCCTTTAGCAGCTGTTTCCAAACACCCTATTGAAGTAGTGGTAGGTCCAGAATTCTTAACAGGAAGTACCCGAATGAAAGCAGGAACCGCTCAAAAGCAAGTCCTAAATATGATTTCTACTTCCGTTATGATTAAGTTAGGAAGGGTATTTGGAAATAAGATGATAGACATGAAACTTTCTAATATAAAATTAGTAGCTCGTGGAACACGCATGATTATGGAAGAATTAAACATTAATGAAACAGAAGCTTCGGCACTATTAGAAGAACACAAAAGCGTAAGAAAAGCAATAGAATCTCATAATAAATAATCAATCTGCATGAAAAAATCTACCTATATTATTGGAGTCATGAGTGGTACATCCTTAGATGGGATAGACCTTGCTTATGTAAAAATTAACGAGCAAAACGACTATGATTTCGAGATTCTTCATGCCACAACCATTCCCTACACAAAGGAATGGCAACAAAAATTAAAAAATGCCTTTACCATTTCGGCGGAGCAAATCACAAAATTAGATGCCGACTATAGTTACTTTTTAAGCGATATAATTCAGCAATACATAGTAGAACAACACATTACAAAACTGGATCTAATTGCCTCCCATGGACACACCATATTTCATAACCCAGCCGAGCATTACACCTTACAAATAGGGAATACACCTGCAATTATCAATAAAACTCAGGTAAAGACGATTTGTAATTTTCGCGTTCATGATGTAGCTCTAGGTGGACAAGGGGCTCCCTTAGTACCTATCGGTGATATGCTGTTGTTTTCTGACTATACTTACTGTTTGAATATTGGTGGTTTTGCAAACATATCACATCAGCAAGGTGATGAACGATTGGCTTACGACATCTGTCCTACAAATATTGTCATGAACGAATACATGCGAAAATTAGGTAAGGAATATGACGACAAAGGACAATTAGCCGCTTCTGGAACTTTACACAGCGGATTATTAAACGAGCTTAATGCCCTTCCTTTTTACACAGATAAAAAACCAAAATCTTTGGGCTATGAATTTGTAGTAGACACCATATTCCCCATTTTAAATCGCTATAAATTATCCACTCCTGACACGCTCAGAACCTATATAGAACACTGCGCCATCCAAATAGCCAGCAAAACTAATAATAGCGACAACAGCACCCTTTTAATTACAGGAGGCGGTGCTTTTAATACTTTTTTGATGACGCGAATTCAGCATCATACAAAAACAGCTATTATTCTACCCGATCCAAGTATTATTAACTATAAAGAAGCATTAATTTTTGCTCTCCTTGGTTACTTAAAAGATCAAAATAAAGTAAACTGCCTGAAATCCGTAACTGGGGCAGCTAAAAATCACAGTGGAGGAATTACTTACAATATCAAATAAAACGCCCTCAATGATGACGATTGAACAATTAAAACAGCAATTTTCTGGAGAAATTTATACAGATTCCCTTCATAAGATTATATATGCTACAGATGCATCTGCCTACCGAATGTTACCCAAAGCAGTTGCTATCCCGAGGACAGATGCTGATTTAAAAATATTGATTCAATTTTCAAAAGAAACAAAAACAACACTGATCCCTAGAGCCGCTGGAACCTCCTTAGCTGGACAATGCGTAGGTGAAGGCATCGTTGTAGATATTTCCAAACATTTTAGCCAAATTTTATCATTCGACAAAAAAAACAATACGGTAACTGTACAACCAGGAGTTATTAGAGATGAGTTGAATTTATTTCTAAAACCTCACGGACTCTTTTTTAGTCCAAACACTTCTACTAGTAACCGCTGTATGATAGGTGGTATGGTTGGAAATAATTCTTCGGGGACTACCTCCATCCAATTTGGGGTTACGCGTGATAAAATCATCGCTTTAAAAACTATTTTAAGTGATGGCTCAGAAGCCACTTTTAAAGATATTTCCAACGATGAATTTAAAGAAAAATCAAAAGGTAATAGCTTAGAAAGTTCACTTTATAAAAACATAGTTGAGCTATTGAGTCCTGAAGAAATTCAACAAGAAATTCGTTCAGAATTCCCACACAAAAACATTCATAGAAGAAACAATGGATATGCCGTAGACAATCTAATAGAAACAACATTATTCGATAATTCTACCGAAAAATTTAACCTTGGAAAATTAATTTGTGGTAGCGAAGGAACACTTGCATTTACCACAGAAATTACATTGAGTTTAGATCCATTACCTCCTTCTGAAAACGTTCTTGTAGCTGCTCATTTTAACAGTGTAGACGAAAGTTTAAAAGCCGTTGTAGTGGCCATGAAACACAATTTGTATATGTGTGAAATGATGGATAAAACTATTTTAGATTGTACAAAAAACAACAGAGAACAAGCAAAAAACAGGTTCTTTTTAAAAGGAGATCCTGCCGCTATTTTGATGCTAGAAATTTGTTGTGACACTAAAGAGGAAGCTGAAGAAAAGGCAGACTTATTAATAAAAGATTTAAGCGCATTAAATTTTGGTTATGCATTTCCTAAGCTTTATAATGATGACATAAAAAAAGTAATTGAGCTTAGAAAAGCTGGATTAGGGCTTTTAGGAAACATTGTTGGTGATGAAAAAGCCGTACCTTGTATAGAGGATACTGCCGTAGCATTAGAGGATTTACCTAACTACATTGTAGAATTCTCGAAAATGATGGATGATTTTGGTCAAAAAGCCGTCTATTATGCGCATGCCGGTGCAGGGGAACTCCACTTGAGACCCATCTTGAATTTAAAAAAGGCAGCAGACGTTGCGCTATTCAGAGATATCACCCATAAAACTGCACTGTTAGTAAAAAAATACAATGGTTCATTTAGTGGAGAGCATGGAGATGGAATTGTACGCGCAGAATTTATACCGCTTATGATCGGTGATAAAAACTATGAAATTCTCCGAAAGATAAAAACAATCTTTGACCCACATAACGTTTTCAATAAAGGCAAGATTGTAGATGCGTATCCTATGGATAAAAATTTACGCTATTCGGAAAATGCTGCCAGCCCAAAAATTAAAACAATTCAAGATTTTTCAGACAGCCTAGGAATCCTAAGAATGGCAGAAAAATGTAATGGATCTGGCGATTGCAGAAAGCTACCTAGTGCCGGAGGAACAATGTGTCCAAGCTACCGAGCTACTAGAAACGAAAAAGACACCACAAGAGCAAGAGCAAATTCGTTGCGCGAAGTACTGACAAACTCAACGAAAGAAAATCGATTTGACAGCAAAGAACTAAAAGAGGTCTTTGACCTGTGTTTGAGCTGTAAGGCATGTGCCAGTGAATGCCCAAGTAATGTGGACGTAGCCGCATTAAAAGCTGAATTCCTACATCAATATTACAAAATACACGGTGTTCCTTTTAGAACAAATATGTTTGCCCATAATGTGTTTTGGAACAGCATAGGAAGCCTTGTTCCAAGAATTACAAACTTTATTCTAAATACTTCCCTATCAAAAAAAATTATGGGAATTGCCCTTCAAAGAAGTATTCCTGCGCTTCAAAAGGTCACTTTAAAAAATTGGATTTCAAAACAATCTAAAAAAGAGTCTAAAAACAGCACTAAAAACCTGGTGCTATTTTGTGATGAATTCACCAATTATTATGATACGCCTGTAGGAATAGACACCGTTCAACTACTTGAAGGTCTTGGCTACACAATTCACTACCTAAATCACCTGGAAAGTGGACGTAGTTTTATTTCTAAAGGACTCTTAGGAAAAGCAAAAAAACTTGCAGACAAAAATATTAAAATTTTCAAAGGAAGCATCCATAAAAACCTGCCTTTAGTAGGGATGGAACCTTCAGCTATTTTAACCTTCAGAGATGAGTATATCCGCTTAGCAGACGACAAAGAGGCAGCAAAAGAAATTTCCAAACACACGTATACTATTGAAGAATTTATTGATTTAGAAATAGAAAAAGGGCATATAAATAGTAAGCAATTCAGTACGAAACCAAAAGAAATTAAAATCCACGGACATTGCCAGCAAAAATCACTGAGTAGTGTAACTCCTACTTTTAACATGTTAAATCTCCCCCAAAACTACACTGTGACCATTTTAAACACAGGTTGTTGCGGTATGGCTGGATCGTTTGGTTACGAGAAAGAACATTACGATTTAAGCATGCAAATAGGTGAAGATACTTTGTTTCCTAAAATCAGAAAGATGCCAAACAATGCATTAATTGCTGCTGCAGGAACCAGTTGTAGGCATCAAATATTTGACGGAACAAATAAACAAGCGCAACACCCGGTGAGTATCTTAAAAAATGCTTTATTAAAAAGCAATTAATTAGCCTTTTTCCAAAAACTGGCTGATAGATCCTTCCAGAGCATTATCCGCAATTACCAAATACATAATCTCATCTGTCTGTACTTCAAGTGCTTCGATGTATTTTCCTTTGGCATTTGAAAACCGGACAATATCTCTAATTCCGTATCCATCGGGAAATTTATCAATTAATAACTGCAGTATTGTAGGGGTTAAATTTTTATTTTTTACAATGACTCTTTTCATAATTTTTTAAAAGGGTTTTTATTCAATTTTATGTTTGTTTTTTAGAAAAACAAATTAAATAAACAATTTAATAATAGCTCATTTTTAATTCTTAATTTTTATGTTAATTTTTGATCTTAAGTCTTATTGTCTCTATTTATTTAAAAGCTCCAAAAATATATTTTATAAATAAGCGGAAACAAACTCACTATCAAATCATTAATTCATAAACTCAAATATAAAAAAAAAATACATTATTTGAAAAAAACTGCCTATTATTTTAATATTTACTAATAAAAAGGAAGGGAATATAAAAATAATTCATAAAAAAACCGAAGCGGAACGCTTCGGTTTAAAGTAATTTATACAAAAATCTACATCATGTGTAAATTAATCACTTCTTGTTCAGTTAAGGTTCTATAATGCCCTCTTGGTAAATTTTTCTTTGTCAACCCTGCAAAAATAACACGATCTAACTTTACAACACTGTAATTAAAGTTTTCGAAAATCTTACGTACGATACGGTTTCTTCCTGAGTGAATCTTTACTCCAACTTCAGTTTTTGGTTCATTGTTGATATAAGAAATATCATCTACAATTACGCGACGACCTTCTAACATAAATCCTTCCGAAACTTTATGTAAATCCGACATTGCGAATTTTTTATCCAAAGATGCATGATATATCTTTTGAATATTGTGTTTTGGATGTGTTAGTTTTTTTGCCAATTCACCATCATTCGTAAACAATAATAAACCTGTTGTATTTCTATCCAATCTTCCTACTGGATAAATACGTTCCTTGGTGGCGTTCTGAACCAAGTCCATCACTGTTTTACGCCCTCTATCATCGTCCATAGTGGTGATGAAATTCTTAGGCTTATTCAGTAAAATATAACGTTTTGTTTCCTGATTAATTTGGGTATTATCAAAACGAACTTCATCACCAGGCATTACCTGAAAACCCATTTCTGTAACGATTTTCCCATTTACAGTAGCACTTCCTGCTTTTATAAATACATCCGCCTCTCTTCGAGAACAGATACCTGCATTGGCAATGTATTTATTCAATCTAATCCCATCGCTGTCCTTTTTAACAGGCGTGTTTGTAGTTTCTTTCTTAAAATGCTTTACATTATTAGGATTAGCACGGTAATTACTTGTTCTTTTTTTAAAACCTCCCGTAGTGTTTGGTTTTTTAGAATCATTACCTTTTTCTTGTCGTCCTCTCGACGATTTATTCTTTGAATTCATTTAATAAAATTTTGGCAAAAGTACTACTTATTTTCTAGAATTCAAACAAAGTTTATTTGTTGATATACAGAAGATTGATTTAAAAATTTAAGATACGGCTAATCAGCACGGAAGAATCGATCAAAGAAAGACTAAAGACCCCTATAAGCAATAATAACTTTAACAAAACGTGTAATCGTACATAATGCTGTTTAGATGTACTAAACCACAGCGCTATTGTAAATACAAGCAAGGTCAGGATACTTAGATAGAAATAGTATTTCATACCTCCCACATCGTATACTCGTAATAAAAAGTAAACAGGATTTAGAGTAAGTACAACAATGAGCGTTAATAGCATCTTCGTAAAATACTCTCCATATTTTATAGGAATGGTTTGATAATTTTGAATAACATCTCCTTTAATTTTTTCTAAATCTTTTACCAACTCTCTAATTAGTAGAATAAAAAACAAAAAGGAAGCATGCACAAAAATAACTTCAGAAAAATTTCTATAATACACAAACACAGCAAAAAATGGTAACAACGCCAAAATAGCGGCCGAAAACATACTTACTAGTGGGTACCTTTTCAGTTTATGAGAATAAAACCAAATGAGAAAAATATATACTGCATAAAAAAAGGCTGCTCTAAGAGAGACAAACAACGCGAAAAAGACTCCTAAGAAATTAAACAGGAAGTAAATTTTAAGTTTTGTTTTTTGATTGACCAAAGCATCCAATTTCGATTTTTCAGGTCTATTAATTCTATCCGTTTCCGAATCGTAAAAGTTATTAATAATATAACCTGCAGCAACCACACACATCGTGGCCAATACTATTAAATATAAATGAAGATCTAAAAAGACCAATCGCAACGATTTTTCACTAGAAAAAATAAAAATCGAAGCCAAATATTGGGCCACTACTATTAAGAAAATATTATAACCTCTAACCACAGAAAGCATGCTCAACATTTTAAACCAAAATGGCGCCTTATTTCTACTGTTATCTTTGGTCATCTCTAATAAATCCATGGTTATAACGAAGCCAGCTTACGCTTCATAAACATAATTACAGAACCGCACACCTAAAAGCGATATACTAATTCTAATTTATATTCTTTTAATAAGATTTTTGTTTTTTCGTAGTTCTCTGTAAATCCAAGAATATAACCACCTCCACCGGAACCACAAAGCTTTAAATAGTAATCGTTTGTGTCTATACCTCTTTGCCAAATTTTCTGAAAATTCTTTGGAATCATCGGTTCAAAATTAGTCAACACTACTTTAGATAATTTCTTAACATTTCCAAATAACGATGTTACATTACCTTTTAAAAAATCGTCAATACAAGCATCAGTATATACTGTAAACTCTTTACTCAGCATATTTCTAAACCCTTCGTTTTTCATCTTATTCATAAAGATGTGAACCATAGGTTCTGTTTCTCCAACAATTTCCGAATCTAACAAAAACACCGCTCCTTTTCCTTGCTGTTGTGAAGGAATCCCTGCAGGTTCAATATGTGTTTTAGAATTGATCAATATAGGTAAGCTCAAATAACTATTTAAAGGATCTAGCCCTGAACTTTTACCATGAAAATAAGATTCCATTTGCCCAAAAACTTCTTTTAAGCCAAGTAATTTATCACGGGTAAGATTTTCTAATATTGTAATTTTATCTATGGCATACTTATCGTAAATAGACGCAACTAAAGCCCCTGAACTACCAACTCCATATCCTTGTGGAATACTAGAATCAAAATACATTCCACCCTCCAAATCACTTTTAAATCGGTCTAAATCGAACGCAACCAATGCAGTACCAGAATTCTGTAGCGCTAATAAATATGCATGGTATTTATTCAAATTAGCATTAGATTCCTTAGCACTGGTGATGGTTTTATCATCATCTTTTAATGCACCTTGATACATATTATAAGGTATCGCTAATCCTTTAGAATCTTTAATGATTCCATATTCACCAAACAGCAATATTTTTGCGTAAAAAAGTGGTCCTTTCATTTCAATTTTATAAACTTAAGCAAGACAAAGATAGTATTTTATAACAACATAGAATTGCACTAAGATAATTACTTACTCATAAGAGCCATCGTAAAAAAACTGTTTCCACTCCCCTACTTTCTTACCTTTTTCGTACATCCCTTTCGCTTTCACTTCTCCATCTCCATAAAACTCTGTCCATACCCCACTCATTTCACCATTTTTATAGGCTCCTTCTTTCAATTTACTTCCTGATTCATAAAATTCAACATAGTCTCCTTTTAACTTCCCCATCACATAATAACGCTCATTTTTAAGCTTCCCAGATTTATAATATATTTTTCGGGAACCGTTTAAAACACCATTAGAATAAAATATTTTTTGATGAATCTTTCCGTTTTCAAAATACCATTTAATCTCACCTTCAAACACATCTTTGGATAGTTCTTTAGATAGTCCTTCCATTTGTTTTTCACCTGAAACATAATAATCTACTAGCCAATAGCCATTTGATTTTTGCTCGGGATTAGGTCTGTAATACGTGGCATTTTCTTCAGCTGTGGTATTCCAATTGGAATCATACCAAACTGTTGTTTCTTGAGCCAAAAGCCCATTTACCATAAAAAAAGTAACGAGTACTAGGAATAATTTGCGCGTCTTCATATCATAAAAATTTTAGGTTAATATTACAAATAACTATCCTCAAACTATGTATGTAACCGACTGTCTATATGAAAATGAAAATAATTATTATTTTTTTGATTCCGGGGAGTTTAGAGCTTCTTCATTCAAAAGTATCGCACCATTTCCCGCTCTATCACAAATATAATGTTTTTTTTGACAAAAGTCAACTAACTCTTTTTCAATAAATTCCAACACCTCTCTTTTTTCGTTTTCTGGATACAACACATGTACATTAGCTCCTGCATCCAACGTAAAGCAGACATGAAGTTTTGAGTTTTCTCTAAAGTCCCATATTTTTTGGATAATCTCCAAAGTATTTGGTTTCATTAAAATAAAATAAGGCATGCTTGTCATCATCATAGCATGTAAGGTCAAGGCTTCGCTTTCTACAATTTCAATAAACCTGTCCAAATCACCATTTTTTAAAACGGCTAACATGTCCGACAAATTCTGATGCGCTTGTTCAAATCGTTGTTCGGAAAACGGGTGCTTATGCATTAATTGATGCCCTACTGTACTAGAGACTACTTTTTCCCCTTTATCTACTAATAAAATAGTATCCTGATATTTTTTAAAAACAGGATGGACCTCCTGCTCTAAAGTCACGCCAAACAAATTAGAACTTCCTTTCACTTCACTGTGAGAACCCCAAACTACCAATTCACCTTCTATACTTCTAGACGCACTTCCTGATCCCAAACGTGCTAAAAAAGAAGCTTTTTGATTGAAATAATCACTAGTCATTGATGGGTTCATTACCTTTTCCATACTCATTAAACACAAAGCAATAGCACTCAATCCACTTGCGGATGAAGCAATACCACTACTATGAGGAAAAGAATTCTCTGAATGAATTTCAAAATGATAGGTTTTCAAAAAAGGCATGTACATTTCTATACGCTCAAAAAAACTAGCAATCTTAGGTTTAAAATCTTCCTTCTTCTTACCCTCAAAAAAAATATCGAAACTAAAATCTTCTATAGCACCAGTTCTTTTTGAAAAATGCAACGTAGTAATGGTGTGACAGGCATCCAAGGTAAAACTTATAGAAGGGTTTTTGGGCAACTGAGGATTGCTCTTCCCCCAATATTTTACCAAAGCAATATTACTTGGAGACCTCCAAATAAACTGACCTTTTTCTTGAATATTGGTACTATTTTCGAGTATAAAATGACTGTCCTTCATGCGTTATTTATTTACAGCAAATATACACGGATTTTAACCAATTAAAAATAAAGGACAATTTTGTCTTTTATTAAGGTGGATTTCACTATCTTTGCCTCAGAAACAACAAGATATGAAAACTACATCCCTATTAAAGGACCTAAGATACGACGACAATAAACCTGTGATTACTGCATTATTAGACACGGATACCTCTAAAGAAGTACGTGTAGTGATGAAAGCTGGTCAAGAAATGAAGGAACATAAAACTAAATTCCCTATTACAGTTGAAATGTTTGAAGGAACTTTAGACTTTGGTGTTTTAGGTGAAATACTACACCTTGTAAAAGGAGATATATTATCCTTAGATGCCAATATTGCTCACGATTTATTAGCTACAAGTGATAGCATTGTTAGACTCACTCTGTCTAAATTAGATACGGTAAACCGCGTAAAAGACGTTGCTAACAGCTAAGATAAAAAACATTCAATTCCCCTTTAAGTCCTTCAATAATTTGAAGGGCTTTTTTTTAATCTAATAGTGAAAGTACATTGGCTTTATAAGATCTACTTATAGGGATTGCCTGATCTCCAATCTCAATAAACTCATTCGTATACGAGGTGATTTTTTCCAAAGACACAATAAAGGACCGATGCACCCGAATAAACTGTTGCCGTGGCAGTTTAGCCTCTAAATTACTAATGGTTTCTCTTGTAACTACGGTATGACCTGCCAAATGTATTTTTATATAATCCGCCAAACTTTCTACATACACTATATCTTCAAAATTTATCTTTACCATTTTACGCTCGGAACGTACAAATATAAAAGGACTCTTTTCTGGAACTATGGACGATTGCACGACAGGTTTAAGCGGTGTGTTTTCTCCTAAGTACTTATGAACTCCTTGCAATAAGCGATCAAAAGAAATGGGTTTTAATAAATAATCCACCGCTTGTAAATTAAAACCATCCACAGCATATTCTCTATAAGCTGTTGTAAATATTATTTTAAGATCCTTGTTTATAGACTTAGCAAAGTCCAATCCAGAAATACCAGGCATATTAATATCTAAAAAAATCAAATCCACCGTATGCAAACTAATCGCATTAAAAGCTTCTGCTCCATTCTTGCATAATTTCACTATTTCAATAGCGTCAATTTTTGACAAGTGATTTTTTAAAATGTCACGCGCCACGGGCTCATCATCCACAACAATGCACTGAATCTTTTTAGACATCCTCTTTTTTATTTAAATCATTAATTATTAAATGTACGCAAAATACTTTTTTTTGCTGCTGAATCTTTAATTCATAATTGTCAGCATAGATCAAATCCAAACGTTGTTGAATATTTTTCAAGCCCAAACCAAACTTAACATCGCATTCGATCTCTTTTAATAGGGTATTTTGAATTTTAAAATCTAAACAATCATCCACTATTTTTAAATCTAATTGAACATCAAGTACACCATTTACAAGGTCCCCGTGTTTAAACGCATTTTCTACAAAAGGAATTAATAACATTGGGGCAACTTTCAATTCAGAAGAAATATCTACCACATTAAACGTGCTATCAAGTGTATCCTGAAACCTAATTTTCTCCAGCTCAATATATTCTTTTATATGCAACACTTCATCCATTAATAATACTTTGGGCTTATCTACTTGGTATAAAATATAATCCAACAAATTAGATAATTTTAAAATAACTTCAGGAGTATCATCAGATTTACGCAAAGCAAAACCATAGATAGTATTTAATGTATTGAACAAAAAATGTGGATGTATTTGCTTTTTTAGAAAACCCAATTCCTGTTCTTTACTGGATAATTGCGTTTCTAAAATTTTGTTTTCAAGTAGTTTATTTTTTGCCTCGGTTTTAAAACTACGATTCAATAGACTTACAAAACTAACTACAGCAACCACTAAATAAACTAAAATTAGCACAAACACATAATTTCGACTCATTGGAGGCATGCTATCTAAATTAAAATTAGATAAAAAAACAAAAGAACCTAAAATGGACAATACAATTAAATAAGTAGAATAAATAAGCGTGTATAGAGAATACAAAATAAGTTTCAAGTATCGTTTCTCTAACAAATATTTAGGAATTAAATAATACACTGAGAAATAAGTAGTAAGCATAGTTACAGGCAGCAGAAAACTAGCAAACCATGTTACATAATTTGAGTTTTGGGAATTATAACTAAAAAAATAGACATAAAAAAACCAAACTCCAATCCAAAACAAGACATGGAATACAACAAACTTACTTTTATCGAATATAGCTGTGATCACTGTTCAAAGATGCAATTTATTCGTTAAATTTCATATCTTTATCGATGGATTACTAATTTAGCCTGTGTTTTAACAGACAACTATAGCACTACCTAAAAAAGACAAATACATGTTAAAACCTAAACAAAAACACCGCTTCATCGCTTAAATAAAATATCACACTATTAATCGTTTACTTTTGAGTTCATTATTAATTATTTAACTAAAACAATAACTATGTCAGAATTAGTAGACAGACTTAACGAAGGTGGGCCATTTTTTATGTACCCTATTTTAATCATTTTAATTATAATAATCACTCTTACAATTAAAGGTGTTTTACAACGAAAACAAGACAACACTAAAACAATTGCCCTACTTTCCTCCATTGGATTTTTTGTAGTTGCTTGGGGGATTCTTGGACAAACCATAGGTCTAATAGGAGCATTTGACAGCATCCAAGCAGTAGGAGACATCTCCATGGAGGTACTAGCTGGAGGCCTAAAAGTAAGCTTACTAACAACCGTTTTTGGGATTTTGACTTTTTTGTTTAGCCGAGCAGGAATCATTATACTTACCATTCTTAAGAAATAACAGTACTAGTTAAAGCCTTTTTGGTACATTTGCATATGCATACTAAAAAGGCTTTTATTCTCCTAAACGGAAATCCACCATCCACATTTCCTGACTTAAAAAAGTACTCCTTGGTTTGTGCTGTAGATGGCGCTTACAATCACTTTGTAAAATTGGGTATAGTACCAGATTTAGTTACTGGTGATTTTGATTCTATTGACAAGATTCCTACACATATAGAAGCCATTAATACTTATGATCAAGAATTTGCTGATTTCCACAAAACCTTAAGTATTTTAAAAGATAGAGGTTATAAAAACATAGATGTATATGGAGCTAGCGGAAGAGAACAAGATCATTTCCTAGGCAATATCAGTACTGCTTTGCAATGGAAAAACAGCCTTAATTTACGTTTTTTTGATGATTATGGAACCTACGTTTTTATAAAGAAGGAGTTAAAAAAAAGTGGCATCAAAGGAAAAATAGTATCACTTATCCCCTTCCCATCAGCATCTGGGATTACAACAAAAGGTTTACTGTATCCCTTAAATAATGAATCCTTAACTTTTGGACAACGCATTGGAACAAGAAACACTGCAATTGAAGATCGTATTGAAATTTCGTTTAGTGATGGTGCTTTGTTGGTGTATGTCGGGAACTAGTGAACAGTTTTAAGTCATAAGTAATAAGCGCTGAGCAATAAGTTATCTTAATGCTACATGTTTCGAAAAACATGTAAAAAAATCAATTCTATTTTAAGAACAAAAGAAAACAGCATCCCTTTAAAACGGATGCTGTTTTCTCTTCTCTATATTCTCTTCTCTATTTCCTTACGCTTCCTTCATTCCGATTCCAATTAATCTTGGCTAAACGAGGTTGAAGCCACAGATTGTGCAACTATCCATCCGCCCGTCCAAGCATTCTGAAAATTAAACCCTCCAGTAATAGCATCTATATTTAATATTTCACCTGCAAAAAATAAGTTTTGATGTTGTTTACTCTCAAAACGTTTAAAATTTATTTCTTTTAAGTCTATTCCTCCAGCGGTTACAAATTCTTCTTTAAAGGTGCTTTTCCCATTCACACGTAATTTACAAGCTGTTAATTGCAGTGTTAACGTTTCCAAGTCTTTATTACTCAATTGAGCCCACTGGCATTGGTCTGGAATATTTGCCGTCAATACGAGTTTTAGCCACAATCGTTTTGGAACATCTTCAAAAACTGAACGAATGCTGACTTGTTTCTTAGCAAGCGTTTTCTTAAATCTTTGCAGGGTTTCCATCACATGTTCTTTGCGTTTAGAAATCCAGTTTACTTCAATATCGAATTGATACTGTTGCTCTTCCAAGCTTCTAGCTCCCCAGGCGGATAATTTTAGAACTGCTGGCCCACTCAATCCCCAATGGGTAATTAACAAAGGCCCAGATTCTTCCATTTTTTGCCCCAATACTTTTACGGTAGCATAGGGTACTGCTACCCCAGGAATGCCCTCTAACAATCGATGTTGGATATTAAAAGTAAATAAAGAAGGAACAGGTTTTACAATCGTATGCCCAAGTTTATTTACAATATCCCACATTTTAGGTGTGCTTCCTGTAGCTATTAATAGATAATCTGCTTCAAAGGTTTTTTCTGCAGTTTGAATGGTAAATCCATCTTTCTTATTAGACACTGACTGAACGCGGTGTTTTTTCAAAACTTGAATCTTATAGCTATCCGCATGTTTCAAAAAACAATCAATAATGGCTTGGGATGTATTCGCTTCCGGAAACACACGATTATCATCCTCAATTTTCATTGGAACTCCATGATTCTCGAACCATTCCATAGTGTCACCCGTCATAAACTGATGAAAAGGTCCTAATAGTTCCTTCGCTCCTCTAGGGTAAAATTTCACTAATTCGCGAGGTTCAAAACAGGCATTGGTGGCATTACATCGTCCACCTCCAGATACTTTTACTTTCTGCAACACGTTTCCACTTGCCTCCAAAATAATAATTTCTAAATCTGGGTTTAATTCTGCTGCATTAATTGCTGCAAAAAAACCTGCTGCTCCACCTCCAATAATTACAAATTTCTTCATGTTTCTTTATCCTTTCTATTTGGTAAGTATCATATCTTGATACGATATAACGGTTTCAAATCCTTTATTTTTAAAATAAGCAGGGGTACTATCATCACCTGTGGCAATAATAAAATCGCCCCCCCAAGCTCCTAAGCTTTTTGTCTGTCCAAAATAATCACTAAATAGTAATTCTTGGATCGGTTTATTTTTTATCACTTGCCCTATAATGGCTTCGTGATCTTTTAGTAATTTTTCAAAATCACTCAAATTAGTTACAGAAATCATGGCTTTAGTAATGGCATTGATCTCTTGAAAAACTTGAATAAGTGCTCCTTCTTTATATTGCTGATACCTTCTGATACCTGCTCTACTATTCTGCTTTACATTTAAATGCACAAAGTATAAATGCTCCTGAAATGGAGGATTAAAATCTACGGTTTCAATGATAGGATGACTTCCATTTCTTTTGTAAAAAATAGGACAATCATTTTGTGCACTGGCAATATCATATCCACTACCTCCAAACGTGTTTTCTAATAGTTCAAATGGACTCACTAGTGCCCAATCTGCCACATTATTTATTAAGGTAGAAGAACTTCCTAGTCCCCAATCTTGCGAAAACTCTAAGGTAGTTTTTACTGAATAACCCTGAGTCGCATCCAAAAAATCAGTATTTAACTGTCTTGCTGCTGTTAGAATTTCCCAAAGCCTTTCTGCTAAAGTATCCTTTCCTCCATCTTCTTCGGAATCAAAATCTGCCGATACTAATCGTAATTTTGGCAATTCAAATTCCGCCTTTAGCCAGCAATTCCCATGGCAATCATAACTCTCCCATAAAAGCACTGGCTCTTTCAGTTTTTGAATACACAAATCCTGTCCAAACCTAGTGGGTAATGACAACGCTTTGGCACCGTCCAACACCACATATTCGCCTGTTAATAATAATTTTCCGTGGCTATAATATCTTTCTAACATAAGGGGATTTTACTTTTTTTTAGACCTTCGTCATTTTTTCGTAAGCTTCAACTACCGCATTATGTGTCACTGTTTTATTTTCAAAATAGGAAATTAAAAACTGTTTTTCTTCTGTACTTGCTCCCAATTGTTTGATAATATTAGTCAAGTGCATTTTCATATGCCCTTTTTGAATTCCTGTAGTAGTCAATGCTCTCAAGGCCGCAAAATTTTGAGCCAAACCTGCCACTGCTACTATCATCATAAGCTCTTTTGCCGATGGACTTCCTAACAATTGCAAACTGAGTTTAGATAAGGGATGTAATCCCGTTAATCCTCCAACCGTTCCCACTGCCAATGGAATTTCTATCCAAAACTTAAAGATACCGTTTTCAATTTCACAATGCGTTAAACTCTTATAAGTTCCCGATTTTGCGGCATAGGCATGCGCTCCACTTTCTATAGCTCTAAAGTCATTTCCTGTGGCTAAAATCACAGCATCTACCCCATTCATCACCCCTTTATTATGGGTTACAGCACGATGCGGTTCTATATCAGCTATCTGAATGGCTTGTTTAAATTTCTGAGCAAATTCTTCCGAATTCTCAGCGTATAAATCACTTACTGGGCAACTTACCTCGGCGCGTACCAAACAATTAGGTACATAATTAGATAAGATGCTCATCACGATAGAAATGTCCTCATTTTCAAACTCGCTAGCAATCGCTTCCAAACAAGAATTGATAAAATTGGCCCCCATGCTATCCATGGTTTCAAAGGTGATATGAAGCTGATAATAATTAGCGAGTTCCGCTGTTTTATCGCGTAATTCTATGGCTAAAATTCCTCCGCCACGCTTGCGCATATTTTTGGTAATTCCAGCTGTTGCGTTATATAATTCGGCTTTTTTATCTTCAAAATAAGCCTGCAATTCACTGGCATCCCCTTCAAACATAAAATGTACCTGTCCTATTTTTTCACTGGCTATAACTTCCGCTTTAAAACCTCCACGAGTACTCCAAAACTTAGCCACCAAAGAAGCGGCAGCAACCACCGAACTTTCTTCAGTTACCATGGGCACTGCATAATCATTTCCATTGATTTTAAAATTGGGTGCAATAGCAAAAGGCATGTAAAAATTACTCAATGTATTTTCAATAAAATCATCGTGTAAATCTTGTAATACTTCATTTTTATTCCAGTATTGTTTCAATGTTTGTGCAACATGACTATCATCCTTAAAAAAGGAAGTCAACATCCATTGTAATTTCTCTTCTTTTGAAAACTTAGAAAACCCGCTTACTGTTTTTGGCATTATATTATTGTATTTATAATTTACAAAGGTAATTTTTTCCATCTAAGTAATAATTAATCTAGACTTTTTTGTTAAAAAATGATACATCTCAGCGCTAAATTGCTAAAATTTGCTTAAACTTGGCATCACTTTAACGGATGAACATAGATGAAGAAAATTACGGCACTACTAATTGCAATTTCTTTTATTGCAACTGCCCAAAAAAAAGATATTAGTTTAGAGAATATTTGGAATGGTGAATTTAGAACGGAGCGTATGAATTCGCTCAATTCTATGAATGGTGATTTCTATACATTACTCAACTTCGACCGTGCAACTCGCAGTACTTCAGTGGACAAATACAGTTATGCTAGCTTGGAAAAAGTGGCGACTATTGTAGATAGTAAAAATTTAAATGCTATTAAATATTTTGAAACATATACATTTAATAACGACGAAACAAAGCTTATCTTAGGCGTAGACTCAGAACAAATATACCGACATTCAAGCATCGGTATTTTTTATGTCTATGACTTAGCTACAAAAAGTTTGGTAAAAATAGATGAAGATGCCATTCAAGAACCTACATTTTCTCCTGACAGCAAAAAAATAGCCTACTCAAAAGGAAATAATATTTACATAAAAAACTTAGTCACTGGTACAAGTAGTCCTGTTACTTCTGACGGTCAAAAAAATGCTGTTATAAATGGTATTTGTGACTGGGTATACGAAGAAGAATTTGCTTTTGTCCGTGCCTTCGATTGGAGTGCAGACAGTAAACACCTTGCTTTTATTCGCTTTGACGAATCTGAAGTTCCAACATTTTCTATGAATGTTACTGGAAACAATTTATATCCAAGCCAACAAGTTTTTAAATATCCAAAAGCAGGAGAAAAAAACGCGCTAGTTAGCTTGCATATTTTTAGTTTATCAAAGAAAACAACGGCCAACATAGATCTTGGAGATTACGAGTATATCCCAAGAATCCAATGGACCAAGGATGCGAATATTTTATCCGCAACTACGCTGAACAGGCATCAAAACAATTTGAACTTATTTTTTATAGATGCTAAAAGCAATACAGCCAACGTCGTTTTAAACGAAACTGACAAGGCCTATGTGGACATTAATGATAACTTGACGTTTTTAAAAGACAACAGCTTTATTTGGACTAGCGAAAAAGATGGGTTTAACCATATTTATCATTATAGTGCTTCTGGAAAACTAAAAAATCAAATCACCAATGGTAACTGGGAAGTCACCAATTTTTATGGTGTAAATGAAGATTCAAAAACGATTTACTATCAATCTGTAGAAGATGGTTCTATTAACAGAACCGTGTATTCAGTACAATTAAACGGAAATAAGAAACAACGATTAAGTAATGCCTCGGGAACCAACAATGCTTCCTTTAGCAAAAACCTTAATTACTTTATCAATACTTTTTCTGATGCCAATACACCGGCAATTTACACCTTACATAATGGCCAAGGAACACAGTTAAAAGAAGTATTGAACAATCAAAACCTTCAAAATAAACTACATTCTTTCAATCTATCTAAGAAAGAATTTTTCACTCTTACTACTGACAGCGGTACTTTTAACGCTTGGATGCTAAAACCAGCCAATTTTGACGCTTCTAAAAAGTATCCCTTATTTATGACTCAGTATTCAGGACCTGGCTCTCAATCTGTAAAAAACAGTTGGAATGGAGCCAATGATTATTGGTACCAACACTTAGCACAAAAAGGATACATTATTGTTTGTGTAGATGGAAGAGGAACAGGATTTAAAGGTGCTGACTTTAAAAAATCAACCTATTTAAACTTGGTTAAATATGAAACTATAGATCAAATAGCCTCCGCTAAACAATTAGCCGCACGCAGTTATATAGACGAAAACCAAGTAGGAATATGGGGTTGGAGTTTTGGAGGTCACATGAGTACCAACTGTTTGCTAAAAGGAAGTGAAATTTTTAAAATGGCCATTGCAGTTGCTCCCGTAACAAGCTGGCGTTTTTACGATTCTATTTACACCGAACGTTTTATGCGTACACCTCAAGAAAACCAAGCTGGATACGACGAAAACTCACCTATCAATTATGCTGACCAACTCAAAGGGAAGTATCTATTAGTCCACGGATCAGGAGACGATAATGTGCATGTACAAAACACCATGCGTTTGACCAATGCCTTGATTGCGGCAGATGTCCCATTTGATATGGCAATTTATCCAGACCGAACACACGGAATTTACAAAGGAAGAAATACAAGATTACACTTATATAAGAAAATGACTTCGTTTATCGAAGAAAACTTAGGTGCTAAGAAAGAAAAAAAGGTTTCAAAAATAAAAGGTTAAATCGATTAAAACTTAATTTACAATTATTATGACAGAAAATCAAATTCAACAAGGACATCCAAAGGGTCTCTACGTACTATTTATGTCGGAGATGTGGGAACGTTTCTGTTTTTATGGAATGAGAGGGTTGTTAACACTCTATTTAATAAAAGTATTATTAATTCAAGGAAACGATTCGTTTTTAATATACGGAGCGTACACCGCATTGGTTTATTTAGCCCCGGTATTAGGAGGGAAAATTGCAGATGCATTATTAGGGTATCGGAAGGCAGTGATTTTTGGAGCCATATTAATGGCCATTGGAGAGTTTGTAATTATTGGCGGTGGTGCCGATATGTTATTCTGGGGAATGGGATTCCTGATTGTAGGAAATGGTTATTTTAAAGCCAACATTTCTAGTATAGTAGGTAAATTATATGCCGATGATGATCCACGAAGAGATTCTGGATTCACTATTTTCTATATTGGGATTAACGTTGGAGCTTTATTAGCGACAACCATTTGTGTATATGTAGGTGAAACCTATGGATTCCACTATGGATTTGCTTTGGCAGGTTTCGGAATGTTATTAGGTCTTATTTTCTTTGTAATGGGACAAAAACATTATATAGAAGCAGCTTTACCTCCATTTCCAGAAAAATTAAAAGAAAAAGTATTAGGTTTTTTACCTAAAGAATATGCTGTTTATTTAGCTTCATTGGCTATTATTCCTGGAATTTTTTACTTAGTAAACCACAATGCAGTTGTTGGTTATGTATTAGGAGTTGTAGCACTAGGAATTATCATTTACTTATTAGTAGAAGGTGCTAAAGGAGGAAAAGTATTATTACATAGAATGATTATTTTCTTAATCTTATGTACATTTAATATTGTATTCTGGGCCTTGTTTGAACAAGCAGGAACTTCTTTAACTGTATTTGCTGACACCAATGTAAACAGAGAAATTTTCGGATTTACATTAACAGCAGGTAATACACAGTTTTTCAACCCTCTTTATATCATCATCTTTGGATCTATATTTTCTATGATGTGGTTAAAACTAACCAAAATCGGAAAAAACCCATCTATCCCAATGAAATTTGGTTTGGGGATTGTTCAGTTAGGATTAGGATATTTAGTCATTTTATTAGGAAACGAATTTGTAGACGAAGCGTTTAGAGTGCCATTATGGACCTTAGGTTTCTTATATATGTTACATACTACCGGGGAATTATTTATCTCTCCTATTGGGTTATCAATGGTAACAAAATTAGCACCATCACATTTAACAGGAACGTTAATGGGTGTTTGGTTCTTATCTTTTGCAGGGTCTAATTATGTAGCTGGTATTTTGGCTACTATGACAGGTGGCGAAGAAGGAGAAGTAACATTAACCGCTGCTGAAGGTTTAGCAAAATACGTAGATGTGTATAGCACTATGGGATATGCTGCCGTTGGAATTGGTTTATTTATTATGATTATATCGCCGTTATTGAACAAGTTATTACACGGTATTAAATAATAATGACACAATTATAAAAAAATAAAAACCAAAAGCTCATGAAAGAAATTTCATGGGCTTTTTTTAATCATAAAAACAAACAACATGAAGTTCACAGAAGTATTTAAAAAATTTCCCAAAGCATTTTGGGTAGCAAACACCATGGAACTCTTCGAAAGATGGGCATGGTATGGTTTATTTGCAGTATTGGCATTGTATTTAACAGGATCTGTTGATACAGGTGGACTTGGTTTCTCGCAAATCGAGAAAGGGGCTTTAATGGGATCTGTTACAGCTATCCTCTATTTATTACCATTAATTACAGGAGCTTTAGCCGACAGGATTGGATACCGTAAAATATTAATTATTGCTTACTTAATTTTAGGTTCTGGATACTTTTTAATGGGACAAGTAACTGAGTACAGTATGGTATATGCTGCTTTCTTGTACATTGCTGTAGGTGCGGCCTTATTTAAGCCTGTAATTTCCGCAACTATTACCAAAACAACTACAGATGAAACCTCTTCTATTGGTTTTGGGATTTTTTACATGATGGTAAATGTAGGTGGATTTTTAGGCCCTGTGTTCTCATCTAAATTAAGAGAGGAGTATGGATGGAACATTGTGTTTTTGATGGCAACTTCTGCTATTGTAGTGAACTTAATTTTGGTGTTATTTTTTTACAAAGAACCAGAAAGAGAAAAATCATCTGAAAGTCTTGGTACCACTTTACTAACTTCGTTAAAAAATATTTGGGAAGCATTATGTGACTTCAAATTAACCTTGTTTTTAATTATCATGATTGGATTCTGGACTATGTTCAACCAATTATTCTACACTTTACCTAATTATATTGAACAATGGATCAATACGAGTTTATTGTATGATTCTTTAAGTAATATCTCTCCATACTTAGCGCAAGCTTTTGGAACTAAAGACGGGACTATTTCTCCTGAAATGTTTATCGTACTAGATTCTGGATTTATTATTTTATTCCAAATATTAGTTTCAACTGCAGTAATGAAATTAAAGCCGTTGAATGGAATTATCACAGGAATTTTAATTACTATTTTCGGTATCGGATTATCATTTGCTACAGGTGATGGAATGTACGTGGTTATAGGGATCTTTGTTTTTGCAATTGGGGAAATGGCAAGTTCACCTAAGTTTACTGAATATGTAGGAAAAATTGCGCCTAAAGGAAAAGAAGCCTTGTATATGGGAACTTCTTTTTTACCTGTTGCTTTAGGAAACTTTTTTACAGGATTCTTGTCTGGTAATTTATACCAAGCATGGTCAGATAAATTAACCTTATTACAAGCAGAAGTAGCAAAACGTGGATTAGAAATCACAGAAGTAAGTGATACTTTTTCTCAAAATGATTACTATGCAAAAGCAGGGGAATTAATGGGAATGGACCAATTACAATTGACCGACTTTTTATATGCTAATTACAACCCTTCTAAAATTTGGATGGTATTTAGTGCTATTGGAGTTGCCACAGTGATTTGTTTATTTTTATATGACAAATTTATTATTGGTAAAGTTGCTGATAAGGCATAAATGACATAGAGTTCTCGAAACAATTTTTCGCAACTCAAAATCACTCGAACTGACGGTATAATCGGATTCAAATTCCGTCGTCACTTCGAGTGATTTTTTATAAACGCTATAAAGCATTTATTAAAAATAATATCGAGAAGCCCTCTTTATTAAAAGACACTCTTGAAACTAGTAGGCTTTTTTTATTATTCTGCTATTCTCGATACAATTTTGAGCTGATTTTAAACAAAATCAACTCAAAATCACTACCATTGACGGATTTATATTTCTTTTGTTCATTTTTTGCTTCTCCAAAAAAAAGAACCAAAAAAGGAGCCTTTTATGAGGCATTTTTTAATACGGCAAACGCCTTATTAAAAACCATGCCCAAAACTGCGCGGCTCTCCTTTGGTCGAACCTGGATCTCGCAGCTTTTGAACATATATGCTGCATAAAAGACAGGCTTCGATGTATGATCTTCTAAATAACAATGTCTAGATTTCCCCTGCCCTTATTGTGCATAGACGTCATTATTTCCATTTGTTTTTCAAAAAATAAGTTTACGATCTGCCGACACTATCAAAATTCAAATCTGAGCATCACTTCTCGATACAATTTTTAGCTGTTTTTAAACAAAATCAACTAAAAATCACCCGAACTGACGCTCAAAGAAAGTCCTTATTTAAAAAACAAAGTCACGAAAGACGGCATAATCAAAACAGACATTGGTCGACTTTTTAGAACTTGGAAAAAAATTAAAAACAAACAATTATTTAAAACGCTTCTAAAATTATTTTAGGAGCGTTTTTTGTACCTTGCCCATCAACATTAAAAATAAATTTTATCCATATGAGTACTTCAAAAAATGAATTTTTCGACACCAATGTCCTGGGACATCCTGCCGGCTTATTTGTCTTGTTTTTCACCGAAATGTGGGAACGATTCAGTTATTACGGAATGCGTGCATTATTAATCCTTTTCTTAGTAGCAAAAATAGATGACGAAGGTTGGGGTTGGGAACGTAGCGAAGCCATGGCACTCTTTGGATGGTATGTAATGTTGGTTTACTTTTTACCTTTACTAGGTGGATGGCTAGCAGACAATAAGTGGGGACATGTAAAAACCATTATTGTAGGAGCCTTTATTATTACTTTAGGTCATGGATCTATGGCCTTAGCAGATTTACCTTTGGGCATCGATTTAAAGTTCTTCTTTTATATAGGATTGCTATTACTTGTAGTAGGAACGGGATTATTTAAACCAAACATGTCTGCTACTGTAGGTAAAATGTATCCTGCCAATAGCGATAAAAAAGATGGTGCCTATACTATCTTTTATATGGGGGTAAATTCTGGTGCTTTTATTGGAACACTTTTAGTGGGATGGATTGGAGAAAACTTTAGCTGGACTTGGGGGTTCGGACTTGCTGGAATTTTTATGATGTTTGGATTATTACAATTCTATTTTGCACGTTCTATTTTTGGAGAAGCAGCCAACAAGCCTCAACCAAAAGTATATGAACTATCAGAAGAAGAGCAAAAAATACGCGTACCGTTTACAAAAAGAGACCAAGTTTTTTTAGCAATTGGTGGATTTTTTGCCATTTCTTGGATTATAGACGGATTGTTTTCAGTAGTAACTAGAGGACAACATTTTTTACCCGCAGAAGTATTTAGTTTTACCGCTTTTGACACCAATATAACAGTTGGAATGCCTGCCTTATTCTTTATATTCTCCTTAATTACTTTTGTACTCTTAGGTACAAATAGAATCAAGCGTTTTACAAAAATAGAAGGAGACCGCTTGAAGGTTGTCTTTATCATTGCCTTTTTTGTGATTTTCTTCTGGGCCAGTTTCGAACAAGCAGGAACCTCCATGAATATCTTTGCTAAGGATTATACTGCAAGAACCTTGTCAGGAAACTGGGGATTAATTTATAAAATTATAGACTTTATTTTATCGGTTGGACCTATGGTAATCTTGAGTTGGATTATTTTTAAACTAGCACAATCTATCTACAAAAAATACCCACTAACCATCTTGTTTACAAGTATCAGTTTTGTAATTATTTGGATCTTGGTTATTTTTAGAGTTTATGATAAAGTCACTGGAGATTCTGCCTTGGTAGATACCTCTTGGTTTCAAATATTAAATCCATTTTTCATCATCACTTTAGCTCCGTTATTTGCGAAGTTATGGAAGAAATACACCTTTAGTGCACCTCAAAAATTCGCAATTGGATTGTCCTTATTAGCCGCAGGTTTTGGAATGTTAGCCTTTGGGTCTTTAAGTATTCCAAATGGAGCAGCCACTGCACAAGTAAGTATGGTTTGGTTAATTTTAGCCTTCTTATTGCACACTATGGGTGAGCTCTCTATTTCTCCCGTGGGATTGTCTTATGTGAGCAAATTAGCTCCTGCGCGTATGCTAGCTTTCTTATTTGGTATTTGGTATGTATTTACTGGACTCTCTGGAAAACTAGCCGCTACCATGGCAGAACACATGGACGGAATTACAGAAGCAACTGGTATGTCTGGTTTCTTTTTAATATTTACCATTATTCCATTAATAGCAGCTGCAGTTATTCTAATGCTAAATGGAAAAATCAAGAAAATGATGCATGGAATTAATTAAGAGCTCCTCTTAATTTTTCTTTTCACAATATTTAAGACCTAGGATTTCCTGGGTCTTTTTTGTATTGAAAAAATCAAACAGAATTACAGTGCAATCCATATGAGTCGATTAAACTAGTTAATCAGCTCAAACAACTTTTAGAAGCATAAACCAACGAATAATCCGCCACTATAGTTACACAGATATCAATAAAAATTTGTGCCACTCTATAAGTTATTATTATATTTGGAACACATTTTGTAATGTTCTGTATAAATTACGACAGAATTAGAAATATTAAAACAAACACAGATGAAGAAATTAAGCCTCCTTTTTATTTTACTAGTAAGTATTAGTATCAATGCACAAGAAATAAACTGGATGAGTTTGGAAGATGCCGTAGCTGCTCAAAAAACAAATCCTAAAAAAATTATGATGGACGCCTATACCAACTGGTGTGGCCCATGTAAAATGTTAGACAAAAATACTTTTCACAATGCTGATGTAGTAGCTTATGTAAACAAAAATTACTATGCCGTAAAATTTAATGCAGAAGGAAATACAGAAATTACTTATGACGGAAACATCTATAAAAACCCTGGTTATGACCCTGCAAAAGCAAACAAGCGTAATAGCGGGCATCAATTGGCTAGTTATTTTGGTGTAAGAGCCTACCCTACTATTATCTTTTTAGATACAGAAGGAAAATTAATTGCGCCAATCCCTGGTTATCAAAAACCATCTCAGTTAGAAATATATTTAAAAATGTTTCACACTGATGCCTACAAAAACATACTGTCGAAAGAATCATATGAAGAGTATATGGCTAATTTCAATTATACATTTAAAGAATAGTTTCCTACTCTTTTAAAATATAAGCTCCTTTTTGCGACGTGTCGTGGAAAGGAGTTTTTTCTTGCCTACAAGTTTGCGCCCATTGTTTTTTTAAAGAAGGATAATTAGAACCATCGGCGATAATTAAGGATGGTTTTAACCGCGCTATTAATCGCTCTAAATTAATTTTAGGAGATGCCCGTAACAAAATAATATGGGGCGAAAATTTTTCAACTTTATAAATTCCCTCTTGGTCTACAACCATAATGATTTTATCAGAAAAAGAAAGTACTTTAGGGATACTTTTCACCATTGTCACAGTATCTAATCCTAATCTGTTTTGATAACTCCGTAACAGAAAATCATGATTTACTACAGCAGTATCTGAAGTGAACACTTTGGACTCCTTTCCCCTTCTTAGTAACAACTTTGTCTTTTTATATTGATGATAAACAATCAATTCTGTCCCCTGCTCTATGCTATATTTATAATAAAATAGACTTAACTGCAAACTTAGAATTAGTACAATGATGACATAAAACAAACGCCATTTAAATTGGTGAATTAAAAAGACCAACCCAAGTAATATCCCTAAGCTTATGCCTAATTGCAGTCCTGAAAAATGAATGTGTTCTATTAAAAATGACTCCTGATCACTCACCCAATTCACAATCGTATTCATATAGTAAATCAATCCAGAAAAAACAGTAATCAACCACGCTACTGGAATTCCTAATACTGAAAACACAATGGTAAAGACACCTGTAAACAAGAGTATTGCGAGCATGGGAATGATACATAGATTACTAATCAAAAACAGTACTGGAAACTGATGAAAATAGTACAAACTCAAAGGAAGTACTCCCAACTGTGCCGCTAAAGATACTGTTACTAAATCCCAAACATACCTAGAAACAACAGGTGTTGGCTTCCATAAGTTACTCAAAGCTGGACGTAATAAGACAATGGATAATACCGCTGAATAACTCAACTGAAACCCAACATCAAACAAAAAATTAGGGTTTGCAATGAGTAAAACCAACATGGAAATAAAAATGGTATTCAATATAAAATGACGTTTACTAAAACTCATCCCCACTTGCAGTGCCGTAAACATCGTAACTGCCCTTACAACCGAAGCAGACATTCCCGCTAAAAACGCAAAACCCCACAATAATATAACGATACAGATACTGCTTAGTAGTTTTCCATATTTCCATCGATGCATAAACTGAAACATCAATCTAAATAACAATAACAAAACACCTATATGTAACCCTGAAATTGCCAGTATATGAATGGCTCCTGATGCCGAATAAGTTTGAATAATATCCTTAGATAAAAATTGCCGTTTCCCTAATAACAAGGCATTAATAAAACCCAAATCCTCTTTAGACATTCCATTTTTCAGTAATACGTTGTTTATTTTCACATGAATATCAGAGATATATCCATTCAAAGATTTACTGTCTGATTCCAACTTTAAATAGGCCTCATTTCTTAGGTATAATTGGTGATAAATTTGCTTTCGATTTAAAAATTTGGAATAATCAAATACATATGGGTTTAATGGTTTTGCGAGTGCCTCTAACGCCGTTTTTACTAAGATTTGATCATCAACAACTAAACTTTTCTTCAAACTATCTCGCTGTACACTCAATACAACTTTCCCTTTTGTAATTGTGTCATTTACTTGAAAAACTTCTGCATAGAATCTATCGGTTTTTACCGTTGCCTTTAATACTTCGTGAATTTTCAAATAATAAACCGATTGTTTTACTTCTTTAGTAGTTGAAATATAATGGGAATAATGTCGCTTATCATTATGGGCATCCTGCACGGAAACCAATAGCATCCCAATTAGAATAAAACCTCCATAAGACAGTATATTGAAAACATAGCGTTTACTGCTCCCTTTCCAACGTAGTAAGCCTAACAATAATAGTATACAAAAAACAAGTTTAAAAAGTACGGACAATTGTATTTGAAAATAATCTCCCAATACAATTCCCACACTAAAAAACAGTACCATTTGAAATGGAATGTACTTCAGTATTTTTTTCATAGCAGGATAAGTTACATTTTTCTAAAACAAAAACAACTAAACTATTTCAGAAACATTTGTTACAGAATGACTTATATCACTAAAAAACAATCTCTAATAAAATAATTTTACTAGATTAAAAACTCATATCATGAAAAAAATAATTTTCACCTTCGTATTTAGTATCATTTCAGTATTTCAATTTACCGCTCAAGAGCTTTCTCCTTATATAAAAGTGGGGGTATCAACAGATAATATTAATGTTATTTCTGAGAAGATCAGTTCTTTACTAACAGCCAATGATTTTGAAATTTTAGGAGAATATTCCCCTGAGGACAACCAACACTTAAAAGTGATATCCTTTACCAATAAGGTATTAAAAAACACAGTGGTAAATATTAAAGATAGAGGGGCCCTCGCGGCAACTATGAAAATAGGTCTTCAAACAAAAAATGGTAAAACCACCATTAGCTACACCAACCCTCCTTACTTTTTAAGAGCATATTCAAATAATTACTACAGTACGTATGAAAGTGTATTTAATCAGTTTACAACAGATTTAAAAAATACCTTAACACCGCTAGGAAATGAATTTGCCCCTTTTGGAGGTTCTGTAAAAACAAAAAAATTAAAAGACTACCATTACAAAATATTGATGCCTTACTTCACCGATTACGTAACCTTAAACACCTATGGATCATTTGAGGAAGGATTGAAAGTAATTACTTCCAACTTAACAGCTTCTAACACCGATGCTACTTTGGTTCACAAAATAGTATACGCCAATAAAAAGGTAGCTGTTTTTGGTATTGCTTTAACTAATAAAAATAATGGAGAAGGGCATTTTCTTCCAATCATTGGAGAAGAAAACATTGCTGCAATGCCTTACCAAATTATACTTCAAAACAACACTGCCACAATGCTACACGGGAAATACCGATTGGCATTACACTGGCCAGAATTAAGCATGGGAACATTCATGAAAATAATGGGAACCCCTGGAGATATTGAAGATCACTTAGAAAAAGTATGCAAGCCCCTTTTAGTACAATAAGTACTCTTTATGTTTGACTAAAAACAATCTTAAATTAATTTTTAAGATTGTTTTTTATGATTAATGAAGCTACTTTTTCAGAAGCTCCCATTCCACCAAGTTTCTGCTCTAAATCGTAATAATCCTCAAACATTTGAGATCTTGTCCCATCATTTAAAATACGATTTAATTCAATTTCTAATCTATTTTCGTTACAATCTTCTTGAATAAGTTCTGTAACTACTTCTTTATCCATAATTAGATTCACCAAGGAAATAAACTTTAGATTTATCAATCTTTTCCCTATTTGATACGACAACCAGCTGGTTTTATAACAAACAATTTCAGGTAATTTGAACAAAGCCGCCTCTAAAGTAGCCGTTCCAGAAGTGACAATTGCAGCATAAGAAACCGACATTAAATCGTAGGTTTTATTACTGATAAAAGCCACATTATCTTGTTTTATAAACGGTTTATAAAATGAAAAAGGTTGGCTTGGGGCTCCAGCAATTACAAACTGATAATCCGCAAATTTATCGGCCATCTTAAGCATTACTGATAGCATTTTTGTAATTTCTTGTTTGCGACTTCCTGGTAATAAGACAATAATTGGTTGGTCCGTTAGACCATTTTCTTTTTTAAAATCTGTAGCATCAACTTGTGGTCTGTTTGCAATAGCATCAATTAAAGGATGCCCCACAAAATGCACAGGGAATTGGTGTTTATTTTCATAAAAGTCTTTCTCAAAAGGTAGAATCACATACATTTCATCTACATCACGCTTAATATTTTTAATACGTCCTTCTTTCCAAGCCCATATTTGAGGAGAAATATAATACTGTGTCTTATAGCCTTCTTTTTTTACAAACTCGGCAATACGCATATTAAACCCAGGATAATCGATAAAAATAATCACATCGGGATTGAACTTTTTAATGTCCAATTTACAGAATTTTAAATTCCTCGCAATGGTTCTCAAATTCATAATTACCTCAGCAAATCCCATAAATGCCAACTCCTTGTAATGCTTCACCAAGGTTGCCCCTGTGCCTTCCATCAAGTCACCTCCCCAACATCTGATATCAGCTTGTTCGTCCTTTAACTTCAAGGCCTTTATCAAGTTTGCACCATGTAAATCACCTGATGCTTCACCTGCAATAATATAATACTTCATTTATAAAATATTTAGAATTACCATACTTAAAGCAATACAAATAGTGGCCAATAAAACACCACGCGCTTTGTATTCTTGTTTTCGTTTTAAAAACCAAAAAAATGCCAACAAATTTGCAATGGCACCTAAAGTCATTACTTTTGACAACAACTTCAATTCATACATTTTTTCTAAAGCCTCCATAATAGGTAAGTCAGAAAAAAATGAAGTTGCTAACATCGTCCCAAAAGTGGTGGCAATAATAGCCACAAAAAAACCAATTCCTATATCTTTTATCATACAAAAAAATTAAAAATTCATACGTTCTAAAGTGTCCATGGCTTTGTACGCTGTCATATCAAACTGGACAGGTACCACAGAAATATAATCATTCTTTAATGCCCATTCGTCCGTATCATCTTCTAAATCTTCATTTACAAAATCTCCTTCCAACCAATAATATTTTTTGCCCCGTGGGGTTGTACGCTCGTCAAATTTTTCTTGCCAATTTGCTCTAGCTTGTCTGCATATTTTTATCCCTTTAAACAAGGGGATATTTGGAAAATTCACATTCAAAATAATATCCTTAGGTAGCCCTTGATTCAATACTTTTTGAGTAATGTTTTTAATATCCTCTTTTAAAGGTTCAAAATTAGCATCCCAAGAATAATCCAATAATGAAAATCCAATGGAAGGAATTCCCTCAATACCACCTTCGATGGCGGCACTCATGGTTCCGGAATAAATGACATTGATGGACGAGTTAGAACCGTGATTAATCCCCGAAACACATAAATCCGGTTTTCTGTCCAATAAAGAACTTACGGCAAACTTTACACAATCTGCTGGCGTACCAGAAAATTGATATTCTCCCAATACGTCCGTATCAATGATTACTTTATCACAATACAACGGTGCATCTAAAGTAACAGCATGCCCCATTCCACTTTGAGGACGATCTGGTGCTACCACCACAACATCTCCCAATTCTTTCATTACAGTTATTAAAGTTCTAATACCTGGAGCTGTAATTCCATCATCATTAGTAACCAAAATTAAAGGTCGTTTAGTCATATTATTTCTTTAGAACAAAACTACTCTATTTTATATGGGAACACTTATAAATAAAGCAAGATTTTCGCATAAAAGCGACGAAATAGATAATAGCGCCCTATCGAGATGTTAAAAAATATTAAAAAAATGGCATTATTTAGAAAATGGCATTATTTTAGTGCAAATAAATAGACGATGTCGAATGAAAAACTTAATTGATTTTATGAAAAACAATAAAAAAACACTTATTTCCTTTACACTTATAGCTTGTATCTTTTTTGGTTTTAACATGTACTCTAGCAGTAGCGACCCCAAAAATGACAAAGCGCTAATTAGCTTGTTGCGTATGGCATTAACTCAAGGTCATTACGAGCCGCATGTTATAGATGATACATTTTCTGAAAACGTGTATAATAGGTTTGTGGATCAAATGGACCCTACCAAACGATATTTTTTAAAGTCAGATATTAAAGATTTTGAAGTTTTTAAACATCTGATAGATGACCAAATAAAAAATGAAGATCTGTCGTTTTTCTATTTAGTGCATGACAGATTTAACTTGCGTTTACAAGAAGCGGAAGATAATTATAAAGAAATTTTAAAACGCCCTTTCAATTTTAATAAAGACGAAACATTAAGCGTAGACTATGAAAACATGGCCTATTCTAAATCAAAATCTAAATTAATTTTACGTTGGAAAAAGCAACTGAAACACAGTACCATTAATCGCTTGCATGACAAATTAACGGTAGAGAATGACAAAAAAGAAAAGGATGCAGCTTATAAAGCAAAATCCTTTAAAGAACTTGAAAAAGAAGCCCGAGAAAGTACGGAAGAATTTATGTCTGATTTTTATGATCGCATGGACGAATTGGAACAAGCAGATTGGTTTACTTCCTATGTAAATGCTATCACGGAGGAATTTGATCCACATACAGCCTATTTTGATCCAAAATACAAAAAGCGTTTTGACCAAAGTATGTCTGGAAAACTAGAAGGTATAGGTGCTAGGCTTCAAAAAAGTAAAGACTACACCAAAGTTGCCGAACTAATTTCTGGTGGACCAGCATGGAAAGGTGGCGAATTAGAAGTGGGTGATTTAATCATAAAAGTAGCTCAAGGAGATGAAGAAGCTGTTGATATTGTAGGAATGCGTTTGGACAAAGCCATTGAGTATATCAAAGGAAAAAAAGGAACTACTGTTAATCTAACTTTGAAAAAGATTGATGGATCTATCCAAGTAATTTCTATTGTTAGAGATATTATTGAAATAGAAGAAACCTTTGTAAAATCTTCTGTTATTGAAAAAGATGGACGTACGTTTGGATTGATAAATCTTCCGAAATTTTACATTGACTTTTCAGAAAAAAATGCTCGAAATTCAACTTCGGACATGATAAAAGAAATAGAGCGACTTAAAGAACAAAATGTAGAAGGTCTGGTTATTGACTTAAGAAATAATGGAGGTGGATCGCTAAAAACAGCTATTGAAATTAGTGGGTTATTTATTGACAAAGGCCCAATGGTACAGGTAAAATACCGAGGGAAAGATGCCTCTATAAAAAAAGACACCGATAAACGAATCCAATGGGATGGTCCTTTGGTTCTAATGGTGAATGAACTCTCTGCTTCTGCTTCCGAAATTTTTGCTGCAGCCATGCAAGATTATAAAAGAGCTGTAATTATAGGCCCAAAACACACCTACGGAAAAGGAACGGTACAGAGTGTATACGACTTAAACCGCTACCATAAGTTAGATGCTGATTTGGGTGCTTTAAAAATGACCATTCAAAAGTTTTATAGGATTAATGGAGGTTCTACTCAATTAGAAGGTGTTACTTCAGATGTGATTGTCCCTACCCGTTTTAGCTATATGACTATTGGTGAAAAAGATCTAGACAACCCTTTAGGTTTTGATAAAATCCCTGCTGCTGATTATGAATTATGGAACAATTACGCCAATTTTAATGAGGTCATTTCTTCTAGTATCGAAAGAATTGGGAAGAGTGAACAATTTAAATTAATTGACAAAAATGCTCAGTGGTTAAAAGAAGCACAAGAAGACAACACCGTCTATTTAAATTATAAAGCTTATAAAAAAGATATCAAATTTATCGAAGATAGGTCTGCAAAATTCAAGAAGCTAGCCGAGTATAAAAGTGATTTCACTTATCAATCTCCTTTATACGAAATTGAGAAAGTGAAGCAAGATAGCTTGTTGTTAAAGAAACGTGAGATTTGGCATAAAAATCTTCAAAAAGATGTTTATATCACTGAAGCATTAACGGTCTTAGGAGAATTAAAAATCAAGACTGGTTATTTGGCTATAAAGCAGTAAGAAGAATAGTCTATCTGTTTTATAGTGAGACTGACATTAAAAACAATCGTAACTAAGTTATTATTTAAGTATCAAAAAAAGAATTTGGAGTACTTTAGTAAGCCCCCCTATTTCCATAAACAAATACACATTATAAAAAGCTACAGTTAGAATCTTTAATGTATTTTAGAGAAAAATTATTTCATGAAAATATTCAAAG
>Ga0209292_1000657_pt1 | contig 44518 bp, 38 predicted proteins | sample GOMGulsemesocosm_2_FD_184634 | JGI IMG/M metagenome (GOLD analysis project Ga0209292, IMG submission 184634) | Methane-oxidizing microbial communities from mesocosms in the Gulf of Mexico - GOM9C Gulf of Mexico (SPAdes) (version 2) | ecosystem: Environmental > Aquatic > Marine > Cold seeps...
AGCAATAATGACTCAAGAGAAATAGCACATGAAAAACATCAAAGCGTGTGGTGCATTATTTATGGCTGCTGTAGTAACTTTCAACACGGTCCAAGCCGCTGAAACATCCACCTCAATAAAAGGTTCAATTCAAAACTTGCAGGGTGAGGTTATTGCTCATGCTAAAGTCAAAATAACCCATGAGCCGTCGGGATCAATTAAAGAAGTTACTGCTAATAGTGTTGGAATATACCGAGCACAAGGTCTACGCATAGGTGGTCCATATACTATTGTTATTGGATCTGATAACCATGTTCATCAAGAATACAAAAATATTCACTTGACCTTGGGTGATATTTTTAACATCTCAGCTCAGTTAACTGACTTAACTGAAATGGAAACGATAACGGTGACCAGTGCAAAAAACAGTTATGCTAATCATGGGGCCAGTAGTACATTTTCAGCTGAAGTAATCAATCAATCCACGCTAGTCAATCGCGATATTAAAGACATTGTCCGCGCTAACCCTTTGGCGGTGGTTTCCCCATCAGGCAATGAATTAAGTATTGCTGGTAGTAACCCTAGATATAATGCTTTAACTATTGATGGCGTAGGAGTTAGCGATACTTTTGGTTTGAATGCAAACGGTTATCCATCGCAACGTACACCTATTTCAATGAATGCAATTAGTCAAATTGCAATTGATTACGCACCTTTTAATGCACGAGCAAGCAACTTTACTGGTGGCACAATCAATATTGTCACTAAGTCTGGAACAAATGATGTTTTTGGTGATGTCTTCTATGAATGGACACCCACCAATGGTAAAGCTAAAGATGACAAATTAACGCAAACCACGTTTGATTTTGATAATGATGAAGTCACTTTTGGCGCAGTATTTGGAGGCGCGATTGTTAAAGATGAACTATTCTACTTTATCTCCTTCGAAGAGTGGTCAGATGAAGTTATTTTTAATTATGACTTAAGCAGCCTTACAGGTCATAAAGTAACCCTTGATGAAGCGAATCAAGTGTTAAGTGCTTTTGAAAATGTTTACGGGTTAAATGATTCTATTGGTACTGTTCCTCCAGAAGATAGTGATAAAAAATTATTAATGAAAATAGACTGGAATATTAATGAAAACCATCGCGCTGATTTTACCTATAATAAACAGAAAAATACTGCCGCGAGGAGCTACACCAATTCCGCGACCAATTTAAACTTTGCTTCTCATCAATATTCACAAAACGCGGAAACAACCATTTTCAGTGGTCACTTATTTTCAGACTGGACTGACGACTTTTCTTCAGAACTTAATGTAAGTTATAAGGACCATCAAGCCATCGCAAAAACCCAATCAAACTGGGGACAAATACGCATAAAAACGGCTAGCGGGGGAGAAGTTTTTGCTGGGCAAGAGAGAAATCGTCATGCCAATGTTAAAGATAATGAAACAACAAAACTCGCTTTTCATGGTTTATATCTTCAAGGTAATTTTGAATATAAATTTGGGGTGGAAATTGAAAAAGTGTGGAATTCAGATTTATATGCCCGTAATGGCGCAGGTACTTGGTATTTTGATTCTATTAACGACTTTGAGGATAAAATGCCAAGTTTTGTTCAATACGGTAATGCTTACACTAACAATATGAAAGATTTAGCTGCTGAAATTGATTCAACGGAGTATGCTTTTTATCTGGACGTTAATAGTGAGTTATTTGATGGCTTTGAGCTTAACGCAGGCCTACGTTATGAAAAATTATCTATGGACAGTTCGCCTAATTTCAATGAAAACTATGAAGCGATATACGGCTATGGCAATACTGAAAATTTACACGGTCTAGATATACTATTGCCACGTTTCAGTTTTAATTGGCAATTATCCGAAAAACTGACCGCACGAGGTGGAGTAGGGCGATTTAGTGGGGGGATGCCATTGGTTTGGATTTCAAACGCCTACACCAATGATGGTATAACCAATGTTTCAGCGCCACCATCAGCGGTTACAGAAACTATTGAAAATCCTGATAATGTGGTATTTGATGAAGTGCCACTTTCTTTACAAAATTCATTGGTTCAAGGTAATGGCTCTACAAGTACCGTAGATAGTAACTTTGAAATCCCTTCAGATTGGCGTTACCAATTAGCTTTCGATGTCATGTTTAACTTACCAATGCTTGGTGATGCGGGGGAAAATATTGCTTGGACGACAGAACTTATTTATGTCGAACGTAAAAATTCAGCCCATTGGATAGAGCAGTCTAGGGTTAAAGTTTCAGAAGCGGCTGATGGACGCACTCTTTGGATAGATCTTGTTGGGCGAGAAGGCTTGCAAGACATTCTGTTAACCAACAGTGCTAATGGTGGTCAAAGCACAATTTTAACCACAACTTTAAATAAAACCTGGAATAGTGGCTTAGGTGTCAATGTTTCATACACTCATCAAAACATTACAGAAGCTAATGCTGGAACTGGCACTCACGCATATTCTAACTATTTCTCAGACATTGTTGTAAATAGAAATGAGCCTTTAGTCGGCCGTGCTTTATATGAGGTAGAGCATAGATTAGTGGTAAATCTGACTTACCAACAAGAATTCTTTCCCGGTTATAACACGGCATTCAATTTGTTTTATGAACGTCGCTCTGGGCGACCATTTTCACAGGTTTTAGCCGGAGACGCTGCTTACGGAGGTAATTCTTCATATTATTCATCTTATTTGCCTCGACTTCCAAGCAGTGCAAATGATGCTGCTTTTGATTTTAGCCTGTTGAGCTTTGAAGAGACCATGGCTATTGCTAATTCTGCTGGTGTAGCTCAATACGCGGGAAATTACATTCCTAAAAATGTAGGCACTCAACCTTGGTTAGCAACACTGGATTTAGCGATTAGCCAAGAATTACCGGGATTAGTATCAGGGCATAAAGGCCATTTGTACCTCATCATCGATAACTTCGCTAATTTGCTCAATAGTGATTGGGGAAAATCGTACCGTATGGGATCTTCTCAACAAGAACTTTTTGATTTCAATATAAATGAAAATGGCCAGTATCAACTTTCAGAGAAAATAGGCAGTGCTAATGCCAGTAACTTTAATCAGTTTGAAGTGGAGCAGTCAGCGTGGAGCATTAAAGTGGGAGTAAAATACTCTTTCTAGCGTAACATCACCAATTAAAAGGAATGACATTTTTTCGTTAATTTACCTATTAACAACCAGTTGAACCTTTAGCTTTGCAAGATATGTAATGGCAACTTTTATAGGCTTATAGTGTCAATCGGACAAAGTTATTCAGCTCAAAGTGCTTATTTAAATATAAAGCGAAACACTTATTACTTGTTGAACCCATGGGGTGAATGTCTGATTTTATGCATTAAATATTTAAGTTATTGGTTTTAAAAACCTTAAAAATTTATGTGATTTAGAAGAGGCTAAATTAATTATTTGGGTCTAATATATATATATGAAAATGTTACTCATGGATTTTTCCCTACATGGAATCAAGCAAAGTTAGTAATGTATTAAGCCACCAATATATTATCAATGATTCACTTCATCAATTGTTTGACGCCGTTGGTGCAATTTCTGTACAGGGATATGATGATAAACGCCGAGTTATTTATTGGAATAAAGGGAGTGAACTCCTTTATGGTTTCACTAAAGAAGAGGCTTTGGGTAAGAAAATTGAACAGCTCATTATTCCTGAGACTATGTCTGACTTTGTTATCGCTGCATTTGATGACAGAGTAAAAAAAAGCATTGAAATCCCTTCAGCAGAAATTGTTCTGTGTGATAAAAATGGTAACGATGTAAGTGTTTCATCTAGTCATGTTGTGTTCACTAATCAGTTTAACAATAAGCAAATATATTGCATTGACATTGATTTATCTGATGTTAGAAAAGCGCAAGCCCAAGCTCAATTTAAAGAACGTATGCTTGATGCCGCATTTGAGGCAATTCCTGACCTATTCTTCCTAATGGAAGAAAATGGCACCATCATTGATTATCACGCGAGTAACAAAAAAAATCTTTATGTTCCACCTACAGAATTTATTGGCAAACCCATGGTCGATATTTTACCTGCGAAGGTGGCTAACCTCTTCAAAATTAATATTGCTAAATTAATTGCGAATAAGGGCATTGTAAGCTTCGAATATGAATTATTGATGCCACATGGTTTGATATTCTTCGAAGCGAGAATCAGTCATTTACCAGAGCATAGACAAGTAGTCACAATTGTTCGTGACATAACAGAGCAACATAAAGCCGCAGAAGTTATTCACCATCAAGCTTATTTTGACACATTAACACTTTTACCTAATCGTTTTTTAGCCTTAGATCGTTTATCTCAACTGCTTCTTGATGCCGAACGTAACAATGAAAAAATAGCCGTTCTTTTTCTTGATTTAGACGATTTCAAAAAAATAAATGAGATATTAGGTCACCAAATAGGTGATAAATTGCTAATCGAGTCGGCCAAAAGATTAAGTCAAATAGTAGAAAAAGAAGATACGGTTGCCCGCTTGGGCGGTGATGAATTTATTATTTTAATGCGAAGCTTAAATGATGAACATAATGCTTTGTCTTTAGCCGAAAACTTACTTAAAACCTTCAGAGAGCCTTTTAAAATAGACAATAGAGAGTTGATGGTAACATTAAGTATCGGTATTGCTATGTATCCTGAAAATGGTAAAAGTGTTTCAGATTTATTGCGTAATGCTGATACTGCGATGTATCAGGCAAAAACATTAGGTCGTAATATTTATTCATTTTTCACAAAAGAAATGAATGCAAGTACCTTACGTCGGTTAGAAGTTGAAGAGCAAATGCATGGTGCATTAGAGCGTCATGAATTTGAGGTTTATTACCAACCTCAATTTGATGTAAAAAATAACGATATTGTTGGAGGCGAGGCTCTTCTTCGTTGGAACAATCCTACGTTAGGTAATATCACCCCTGACGAATTTATTCCTATTGCCGAGCATACGGGCCTCATAGTGCCTATTGGAAGGTTTGTGGTAAAACAAGCACTTGAGTTTCTTAAAAAATGGCAAAGTGAGCATGTAAAAAATTACACAATGGCAGTAAATTTATCTCCTCGTCAGTTTAGGGATTCAGAATTAATTAGCTATATTGAATGTTCTATACAACAAGCAAATATTTTAGCAAAAGACTTTGAACTTGAGATAACAGAAGGCGTATTGATGATAGGTCAATCTTATATTGATGATGCATTGACCGCTTTAAGTGAGCTTGGCATTAAATTGTCTATGGATGATTTTGGAACAGGATATTCTTCTTTAAGTTATTTGAGGCGATATGATTTCGATGTGTTGAAAATAGATAAAACCTTTATTCAAGGTATACCTAAAAACAAAGAAGATTGTGAATTAATTAATGCCATTATAGCCATGGCACAAAGCTTAGGTTTAAAAACAGTTGCTGAAGGCGTAGAAACTATAGAGCAAGTGGAATTGTTAAGTACTTTAGGTTGTGATTATCTCCAAGGGTACTATTTTAGCAAACCGGTACCGGCTAAACAGTTAATTGATTATACCGCTCGCTTTGTATAAACCAAGTTGAGCATTTCTTTTAAGAAGACTGCCTTGTTTGGTATAAAATAGTGGCACAACCATCGACTGCTTTATGCACTAAACTTGGTAGTTGTTCAATATCGAGTGCATCAATCAAGTTTTTAACTTCTAACCCCAGTTCGGTGTCACCTTCAATTTTTAATCGTCGTTGAAAAAATAACGTATCTGGGTCTTCTTTGCGTCCAGCAATTAATAATAAATCATCGCTACTTGCAGAAAAACTGACATCGGCATCTTGTTGTTGATTACTTTCAGTCATCATTAATTGACCATTGTCGAAACTAATAAACCAGTTCAATGCTAAGTCAGTCACCGAAATACATAGCCATTTGTTTTGTAAAAATTCAAAATCATCATCGGATAGTGCTTCTTTAAATACAGAATGTAACGAGGTTAATAATAGTTTTTTTTGAATGCCATAAGGAATGATGCTTAACGTTGGTTTCAACATTTTTGGCACCAAGTTTACTACTGTCGTTCTAAGCACTAACGGGAGTTTTTCAATTCTCTTTGGACTCAGTAAGTTAGAAAAGTGAGTTATATTAAACAAAATAAATTCTACAGCTAGAAAAAACGATAAGGTAATTCTACTGATTTGCTTAAACATTATTTTGGGGTAGATCAAGTTTACCCTCGAATATCATCAAATAAAGATAAAAACTCAGAAGTTATTTCAGGTCAAAAAAAATTAAAATAATTAACGCTACACTCCAAGAACATTTAATTTGACTGAAAACAATGCTCATTCTATGGAACTCTTGTGCCCAGCAGGAAATTTACCTGCCCTTAAAACAGCCATTGATAATGGCGCAGATGCCGTATATATCGGTATGAAAGATGACACCAATGCCCGCCACTTTGCCGGATTAAACTTTAATGATGGCAAGTTGGAAAAAGCAGCTGATTATGTGCACCGCCATGGTAAAAAACTTCACGTTGCTATTAACACCTTTGCCCATCCAGACGGTGAACATCGTTGGCGAAAAGCGGTTGATAATGCCGTAGCTATCGGTACAGATGCTTTGATTATCGCAGACTTGGGTGTTCTTGATTATGCTGCGAATAAATATCCTGATGTAGAACGTCATGTTTCTGTACAAGCATCAACGACCAATATTGAAGCGATAAACTTTTTTGCAAATAATTTCGATGTTGAGCGGGTAGTGCTACCTCGAGTTCTTTCTATACAGCAGGTAAAACAGCTAGCGAAAAAAAGCCCTGTGAAGTTGGAAGTTTTTGCTTTTGGAAGCTTGTGTATTATGTCGGAAGGTCGCTGTTACTTGTCGTCTTACATGACCGGAGAGTCACCAAATACAGCCGGAGCATGTTCGCCAGCAAAATATGTGCGCTGGCAAGAAACAGAACAGGGCTTAGAAAGTAGACTAAATGGCGTGCTTATTGACCGTTATAAACCTGACGAGAATGCTGGTTATCCTACGTTATGTAAAGGACGCTTTGAAGTCGACAATAATGTTTATCATGCACTTGAAGAGCCAACAAGTTTGAATACCTTAGAGCTTATTCCCCAGCTAAGTAAAATGGGCATAGCTTCAGTGAAAATAGAAGGGCGCCAGCGAAGTCCTGCTTATGTCGAGCAAGTAGCTAACACTTGGCGTAGCGCGATTGACCGGTTTCAACAAAATCCTGATAACTTTGAGGTTGAAGGGGCGTGGATGAGCACCTTGGCGAACCTTTCTGAAGGTGCTCAAACGACGTTAGGCGCGTATCACCGTAAATGGCAATAGTCTTGTACTTCTTTGTGAGTTGTATCCAATAACGGCAGAGAAGTGCTCATAGGTTGGCACCAATTGCGCGCTATCTCTTTGTTCTTGAATAAACTCACTGCGAATTAATCAATACTCTTTTCACAAATATAAAAATGGGAAACACTATGAAATTTTCTCTTGGTCCTAGTTTGTTTTTTTGGCCGAAAGCTGAAGTAGAAGCTTATTACCAACAAGCTAAAGAAAGCGAAGCAGATATTATTTATTTAGGCGAAACCGTTTGTTCTAAGCGACGAGAGTTACGGGCAAAAGATTGGCTGGGTTTAGCGAAAGACTTATCGGGTACTGTTGATAAGGAAATAGTTTTGTCCACCATGACTTTGCTTGAGTCTCCTGCTGAAATTCAAACCATGCGTAAACTTTGCGATAACGGTGAATTACTTATAGAAGCTAACGATCTTAGTGCTGTACAAATAATGCATGAGTTGAAAATGCCATTTGTCGTAGGGCCTGCTATTAATTGTTATAACTTAGCGACTTTAAAGGTATTAATAAAGCAAGGTATGACTCGATGGGTGATGCCGGTTGAATTGTCAGGGGACTGGCTAAAAATGCTTTTACAACAGGCTGAAGAAGAAAATATCCGTGCGCAATTTCAATGTGAAGTATTTGCTTGGGGTTATATGCCTCTGGCTTATTCAGCCCGTTGTTTTACTGCACGCTCAGAAGATAAAGCAAAAGACGATTGTGAATTTTGCTGTATAAAATACCCCCTGGGCAGAAAAATGAACACTCGAGAGGGGGAACGCGTATTTGTGCTTAATGGCATACAAACTATGTCGGGTTACCAGTATAACTTAATTAATGAAATACCTGATATGGCAGAAATAGGCGTTGATATTGCGCGTATAAGTGCTGATAACTTTGAAGCTTTCCATAAAATATCCAACTTTAAAAATCAGCTTATTGATAAAAAAAAATACCCGCTAAATGGCGTAGAAGAGTGCAATGGTTACTGGCATAAAATAGAAGGTATGTCCGTAGCGTAGACTATACATAAAACCTCATCATTCATCATTATAGAAGTTGAAAAATATGGTTCAATTAGATTTATCATCCGTTTGCCAAAGTTCAGATAAAATCAGCGAATTTTTACAGACATACTGGCAGAAAAAACCCGTGGTAATACGTGATGCTTTTAAAAATTTTCAAGATCCCATCAGTGCTAATGAAATTGCGGGTTTAGCGTGCGAAGAGCAAGTACAGTCACGTTTAGTGTACAAAAATAAAACTGATGACTCATGGCAAGCCGAATTTGGGCCTTTCCATGATTATCAGCACTTAGGTGATAAAAACTGGTCGTTAGTTGTACAAGCACTTGATCATTGGTCTGAAGATGCGGCACAAATTATTGAACCTTTCAGGTTTATTCCTCACTGGCGTTTAGATGATTTAATGGTCAGTTTTGCAACTCCTGGCGGTGGTGTTGGGCCGCATATCGATTTATATGATGTGTTTATTTGCCAAGGTTCAGGAAAAAGAAATTGGCGAGTAGGTAATAAAGGTCAGCATCGTGAATTTTCTGCGCACGCTGCTTTACTTCATGTTGACCCATTTGAAGCTATGATCGATGTAGAATTAAACCCCGGTGATATTTTATATATTCCACCAGGATTTCCCCATGAAGGGATCACGCTTGAAACGTCACTTAGTTTTTCTGTTGGTTTTAGGACAAACTCGACCGTGAGCATAGTCAGTGGATTTGCGGATCATTTAATTGATAACGAACAAGCAACTGAACTCATTGAAGATCCTCAACGAGTGGTTTCTAGGCAAAGTGGAGCGATTGAACATACCGATTATTTATTAATTAAAAATCAACTATTAAGTGTGATCAACAATGACAACAGTTTCCGTCAGTTTGTAGGGTGCTTTTTAACCCAAGCAAAACACGAACTTGACTTATTATCTGCCGATGAGCTTTATAGCGATGAAGTTATCCAAGCAGCATTAAGCCATGCAAATTTAAACCGTTTAGGTGGCTTACGGGCATTTTATTTCCCGGAAACACTTTCTCAAGGTTTTTGTTACATTGACGGCCAACAGGTTCGTTTTCCACAGGAAATTTCTCCTATTATCAAATTATTATGTGATAACGTCGTCGTTCCTAAATCAGCATTGAGCGCTTGGCAGAACAATCAGGATTTTATCGATTTTATAAAAAACCAATTAGATACTGGTTATTGGTACTTTTCTGATACGAGTTAAATTCATTTAGTGGTTGGTACCAGTTGATTCTTGCTGACTATTAAGGATAATAGCCAGCCTTGTTATAATTAACCACTGAACTTAATCAATCATGCGCCTTGATAAATTTATTTGTAAAAGTACCGAACTCACCAGAAGTGAAGCTAAAAAATTGCTAAAAATGGGTGATGTTCGGGTAAATGATGTAGTTATTAAAAACCCTGCTACGCAAGTGCATGAAAATAATACCGTTACCGTTAATGGTGAAGAACTCACTGCACGGAGTTCTCGTTATATCATGATGCATAAACCCATTGATACTATTTGCTCGAACGTCGATGAAGTTTACCCATCATTACTGCATTATATTGAAGTAGACAAAGCGTTTGATTTACATATTGCGGGGCGTTTAGACGCCGACACTACAGGTTTAGTATTGGTTACTGATGATGGTCGTTGGTCACATAATATTATTTCACCCAAGAAAAACTGTGCAAAGGTTTATCGGGTTAATTTACGCAATGAAATTCTAGCAGAAAAATCAGCTGAACTTATTGAACGCTTTAAAACAGGTTTACAATTACAAGGTGAGAGCCAGTTAACTTTACCTGCCAATTTAGAAATTCTCAGTGAAAAAGAAGTTTTGTTAACTATCACCGAAGGTAAATACCATCAGGTTAAACGCATGTTTGCTGCTGTTGGCAACAAAGTTGTTGGTTTACATCGCCAGAAAATCGGTAAAATCAACTTAGATATTGAGTTAGGTACATGGCGTTATTTAACGGATGATGAGGTAAATAGCTTCTAGCCAGTTTCATTAATTCTTAACTAATATATCAACGTAAACAGCATAACTCGCATAACCTAATACGGGGAATACAATAATTAACAATGGCAGTGCTACAACTAAAGTGAGTGAGGTGATTGTTACTAACGTTAGTGCCCATTTTAACATTAACCATTTATGCTGAAATACAGTTATTACACTGATACTTACCGCATCAACAAAATTTAATTGTTGATGAATAATCAACGGAATAGAGAATACACCAAGTAAAAATCCTATCACAGCGGTTATCCAACCAATGAGCCCACTGTAAAGTAAAAACCAAAATAATGACTCCCTTAACGCGGGCTCTGTGATGAAAGCTTGATCTAAAGGCAAGGGTTCAATACCAAAATAAAGCCCGTATATGACTAATGCGTCGGTTATCCAAATAAAATAACACAAAGATAATATAAAAATTAGAAACCAAAGACCTTTATCTTTTGGGCTATTAAACGCAATTAAATCTTTAAATTTTGGCGTATGCTTTTTTTCCAAAATGCTGGCGACTTGCTGAAAACCAATAATAAGAATTGGTGCGACAATAAAAAAACCAGCAATAAAAGGAAATATTATTAAATCAGCATCAACTCTTAATAATAACCAATATAATAAAGCTGCAACCACACAAAAAAAACTACTAAACAGAACACTGATTGTTTTAGTTTTCAGAAAGCTTAACCAGCCAAAAGCTAGCCAGTTTTTTATTGATGGAGTGGGGGGATTCATAATGACAAGCCTTTATAAATTTACAGCAATATTGTCATTTTACCTGAGCACTATGTTAAATGGGCAGCGGAAGGGCTTGTCTTTGATTTGTATCAAAATCATAAAAAGAAATAAAAGCGTATTACGTAGTTTAGAAAAGTCATATAAACAGACAACTTCTTTAATTTAACAAAAGACTAAACTTTTATTTAAACTTGCCGATTAAATATACAATAAGAATAACAATTTAGTATTGGACTAGTAAAATGGATGTACTCATAGATTTATTACCTTCTGTCAATCAAGTAAAAATAGAGCAATCAAAAAAAGATAAGCGACAGCGCAATAAATATAATCGTCAAATGAATTCACCGGCAAGCCACCAAAATATGGCCAGTGATGTAGAAAATGTTGTGAAGTTAAAACAAGTTTTTTGGAATGGTCCTGAACGACGATTGTCTATTGATCGTCGCCAGTTAAAGAAAAAGCGCGGTCGGTGGTTAGAGTCACGCGACAGAATTGATCGCCGTGCCACCGAAAGTGCAATTTCAGTAAAAATTTAGCAGTAGTTAAAGTGAATTATTTTTTATTTAACTGATTAAATTTTTCCATTTGTTCAGGTGTTGCAGGTAGTTGGTGCTTTTCCTTCCACTCACTGTAAGGCATGCCGTAAACTTGCTGACGAGCTTTATCCATATCAATATCTACGCCTAACTTTTCAGCCTCAGCAACGGTCCATTTAGAAAAACAGTTTCGACAAAAGCCGGCTAAGTTCATTAATTCAATATTTTGAACGTCTTTACGACTGTCTAAGTGTGCAAGCAAGCGGCGAAAAACAGCGGCTTGTATTTCAATTTCTTTATCCATGGTGATCTCTTCATTTAGTTTGTAGAAGCTGGCTCTTCAATTTCTATAATGGGTTTTTTATAAGGGAGAATTCTAATAATCATGCCCATATAAGGGTGATCAAAATAATGTATCTCTTTACTTCTTACTCGTCTGTCTTGCTTAAAATTTATGGTTTTTAAGCGGGCAGAATCGCTTTCTTCATTTACCGGTAATAATTGCTGTGTTGCTAATTGGGCTAACGACATATTCATTACGTTAAAGTCAGCTGTAATATGTAAATAGAAATCAACTTCTACTTTTAAAAAACCGTCAATAGTCCAGTTTTGTGGAGGTTTTACGGGAGCCTCTAACATATTATTTGAATGCAAAACGGCATTGGTATTAATTATGTCTCTGTCTATTTCATCGAGTAAGCTAACGGTGTCTGTTGGTAAGTTTGAAAGTTTTCCAATCAGCTCTTGTACACGGGCAGTTATTGCTTGTTGTTTTAATGTTTCTTCTGAAAGCTCGATTATAGGTGAGCTATTAGCAAGTAAGGCCTTATTTAAGATATCTTCTTGTCTTTGATATTGATCGAGTTGTTGTTGGTATTGTTGCAACTCTTGCTCGTATTGATAAGCAAAATTTTCACCTGCATATACTTTCATTGGCACGGCCAATCGCTTGGTTTTAGTTTTTTGTCGCCAACCAAAATGTAGTAAAGGTTTGAAGTTTTTACTTCTCGCTAATTGTTTAACTATGCCATGAAGCTTTAATGAGTCTTCATCAATTAAATAATCGTTATCGCCGTAAATATCTCCACTGTTATTAATCGTGGAGGGCATTTTATCAATATTGAAAGCGGTATAATTTTCAAAAATATTTTCATTGTTAAGCTGATTTAAAATGTTAAATTTTTCAACTGAAATGGTACAAACAAGTCCATCAAATGAAGCTGTCTCATTTGAATAACTTAACTGGATTGAAGAAAACTCACTCTCTGCTTGTGAGAGTAAAATAGCGCGTTGAGTTAATTCTTCAAAGCTTAAGGTTGAAGATTGTTCATCCGTAATTTGGTCTTCAGCATACACATTTGCCAAGCTGCCAATTATCTCGTTGTTTTCTTCACTATTAACACTCAAATCTCGCGAATCAGTACCATCGCTAAATTGTGATATTGGTGAGTTTGTCGTTATAGCATTTATTGATTCTGGTATTTCACTTTCGAGTTCATTTAAACTTTTTTCAACATAATAAGGTTGCTCTTTTATTGCAGTTATCGCTTGGTCTAGCAATGATTCAGGATAAACGGGTGTGTCACAACTCGGCAGTTTTTGCTTTAACGTGGTAATGTCTGGATTAAGATAAGGGCCCAATAGGTCGATGATTTTTCTATATTGAGGTAAAGGTGAATTATCAGGGAATTGTTCCTTTAATTGTGCTTTGTCACCCAATTGACTAAACAGGATCACTTCCATTTCAAACCAACGATCAGCTTTGTTTTTTCCTGCCGCCGATATTTGTTGAGAAAATATCAGCGCTGTTGATAAAAGCGCTAAGTGTTTTAAATTCATTTATCATCCAAAGAGTTGTGACTCGCTTTGTTATTTAAAACTAAGGCATTGAGTCTTCACTGTTATCTTACTGTTATTTTTTCGTTTTTGCTAAATCATTTAACATCGAAGTCACTAAAATAAAACGTGATTTACTGTCATCAGTGGCAATTTTAAATTGTAGCTTGTTAGCACCGACCATTTTATATATTTTCGGCTGCTGCTGAATGAGTCCGATAATAAGCATAGGGTCGACATTGGTCTCATTGCTAAATTCAACTGAACCACCCGCCGGCCCTACTTCAATACGAGAGATACCGATTTTTTGAGCCTTTAAGCGCAATTTAGCGATATGTACTAAATTTTTAGCGGATTGAGGTAACAAACCAAAACGGTCAATTAATTCAATTTGAATATCATCAAGCTCGTTTTTATTGCCACAACTTGCAATTCGTTTATAAAGACTTAATCGTAAACTTACGTCAAATATATAATCGTCTGGTAATAATGCTGGGACACGTAACTCAATCTCTGTTTGTCTGGCAGTCAGATTATCAAGTGATAACTGTTTGCCTTGCTTTAAAGCTGAAACTGCTTGGTCAAGCATATCCATGTACAAGGTAAAACCAATTTGGCTCATAGAACCACTTTGGCCCTCACCCAGTAGTTCACCCGCGCCACGAATCTCTAAATCGTGAGTCGCCAAAGTAAAACCTGCGCCTAAATCTTCAAGTGAAGCGATGGCTTCGAGTCTTTTTTTGGCATCTTTAGTCATACGTTTAACATGAGGCGTTAGTAAATATGCGTATGCTTGATGATGCGAACGGCCAACACGACCGCGTAATTGATGTAATTGAGCTAAACCAAGGTGGTCAGCTCGGTCCATAATGATGGTATTCGCGGATGGAACATCAATACCAGTTTCAATAATGGTTGTACAAACGAGCACATTGTAACGTTGATGATAAAAATCGCCCATGATGCGCTCAAGTTCGCGTTCTCGCATTTGCCCATGAGCGGTGATCACTCGAGCTTCAGGCAGTAACTTTTGAATATCCGCAGCTGTTTTATCTATGGTATCAACGTTGTTATGCAGAAAGTAAACCTGACCACCACGTAGAATTTCTCGTAATATGGACTCGCGAATAAGTCCTTCATCTCGCTCTCGAACAAATGTTTTTACGGCTAAACGTTTAGCTGGCGGTGTTGCTATAATCGATAAATCGCGCATTCCGCCCATTGCCATATTAAGTGTTCGAGGAATAGGGGTTGCAGTAAGCGTTAAAATATCAACATTACTACGCAGTTGTTTAATTTTTTCTTTTTGTTTTACACCGAACCTGTGTTCTTCATCAACAACTAATAATCCTAAGTCTTTATATTTTATACTGTTCTGTAATAATTTGTGAGTGCCAATTAATATATCTATATGGCCTGATTCTACTTTCGCAATTACAGCGTTTTGTTCTTTAGCGGTTTTAAATCGTGATAACACTTCAATAGAAACAGGTAGGTTAGCGAAACGGTCACGGAAATTCTCATAATGCTGCTGAGCAAGTAAAGTGGTGGGTACTAGAATCGCGACTTGCTTTGCATCGTTTACGGCAACAAAGGCGGCGCGCATTGCCACTTCGGTTTTTCCAAAGCCAACATCACCACAAACTAAACGGTCCATCGTTTTATCGCTGAGCATATCAGAAACTACTGCTTTTATAGCTTGCTCTTGATCGAAGGTTTCTTCAAAAGGAAAACTATCTGAAAAGGCTTGATATTCGGCTTTGTCACGTTTGAACTGATATCCTTTGCTATTGGCTCTACTCGCATATATGTCGAGTAATTCCGCGGCAACGTCACGTACCTTCTCTGCCGCTTTTTGTTTTGCTTTGCTCCAAGTATCATTACCTAATTTATGTAACGGTGCACTATCTGCGTCTGCTCCAGAATAACGGCTAATTAAATGTAATGAACCAACGGGTACATAAAGCTTTGACTCACCGGCGTAAATTAAAACGAGGAATTCAGTAGTAATGCCACCATTTTCAATGGTCTGAAGACCCATATAACGACCAATGCCGTGCTCAAAATGTACAACAGGCTGACCGATTGAAAGTTCAGCCAAGTTTTTGAAAATGGCATCCGCTTGAATATTTTGCTGCTTGGTTCGTCGACGGCTTTGTTTAACTCGTTCACCTAATAATTCATCTTCGGTGATTAAAGCAATTGCATTCTTCTTGGCAATTCCTTTGCTCTGAAAAGTAAAACCACTGCTGAGAGAATTAACCGTAATACCTAATTTATTGCTGCTTTCAATAAAACTTTCGATATTATCAAAATATTGTGGTTTTATATTGTTACGTTCTAAAAGCTCTAAAACACTTTCGCGCCGCCCCTGACTTTCAGCGACAAATAAAATTTTATCGGGTGTTTCTTTATCGCTAATGAAATGATTGATCAATTCAAAAGGCTGTTTTAGTTGATGATTAACAGTTACATCGGGTAAGGGCGTTACATCAAAACGAATGTGTCCAGTCTTTGATTTTAAAACATCGTCAGTGTCTTTGTTTTTATCTTCATTTACGGTTGGTGTTTTATTTATTGAAATTCGGTCAAATGGTTTTAAGGCACTATAAAACTCATCACTGTTTAAAAATAAGTTTTTTGGCGCCAACAAAGGACGTGTTGGGTCATAACGACGTTCTTCAAATCGATACTCAATATCATGCCAATATTGCTCAATGGCTTTATCAATATTGCCACTGAGCATTACCCGAGTATTTTCACTTAGATAATCGCATAATGTGCTGGTTTCTTGAAAGAATAACGGCAAGTAGTATTCAATACCTGCAGGTAAGATACCATCACTTACCTGATGATAAATAGACTCTTTATGGATAGTTTTTGGAAAACTTTCTCTATATTGACTGCGAAATAAACCAATAGCTGCTTCGTCGGTGGGAAACTCATGTGCAGGTAATAAGTTTATCTCATTTACTTTGTCACTAGAACGTTGATTTTCAGGGTCGAATAAACGAATATCTTCAATTTCGTCATCAAAGAAATCTAAGCGAAAAGGGGTTTTACAACCCATCGGGAATATATCAAGAATTGCGCCTCGTGCAGAAAATTCACCATGCTCTAAAACTTGTTCAACACTACGATAACCGCTAGCTTCGAGGTTTTGTCGCATTTGGTGTAAATCTTTTTTGTCACCGACTTTTACAATTAAACTGTTGGTGCGTAAGTATTGTGTGGGTGAAAGTCGTTGTAACAACGTAGAAACAGGCACAATGATTATGCCACTTTCCATGTTAGATAATTGATAAAGCGTCGCCAGTCGCTGAGAAATAATGTCTTGATGCGGTGAAAAACTATCGTAAGGCAGAGTTTCCCAATCAGGAAACAAACAAATGGGCAGTTGCAGTTTGTGATTCAAGCTTCGTAATTCTTGTTCAAAACGCAATGCTGATTGAGTGTCTTGGGTTAATAGTAACATTGGTGCGTCTGCATTGAGCGCCCCATGGTATATCGCTAATGTGTCACTACTGCCTAATAAGTTATTCCAATGCTTTTTATCGGCATGTTTGCCACGACGTTTAGTTAAAACAGGTTCAAATAAGCTAGCAGTTTTACTCATGATTTCTCTATCAGATCTTTTGTTAGTATATGGTTATATATAAGGCGTTAAAACAGCGCGTTATCTTAGCATGACTTAGTAGCAAATTTAACGTTGAGTAAATACTTTTTTGTTTAAAAGCTATAGTGTTATCCCCATACCACTTCAAGAGGCTGATTTCAGAAAATCGAGAGTGGGTTAGCTACACAGGTTAGACGTTCATACATAACCTAAGTACTTACATCCGAGTAGGCAAGGCATTGATTGAAGACGACATCATGGATGGTGAAGGTCGTATTGTCGAAATCAATAACGCAGAAGATATCCCTTTGTCGACTTGCCCACAGGGAGCTAAGCGAGAAAACCCGTTCAGCGTTGCAATACTCGATAAGGAAATAACATTACCCTTATATCGCGTCTTGAACTGACTTCCTAGCCTAGCTCTGAAATTGCATCTTGAAGTGGCACGGGTATATAATAGCGGCCAGCTTTTACATTGGGTAAAGCCTGCTGTGTTTTTTGGAGAAGTTTGTGACCAATAATGATGTTTTACGTCGTTTAAGATATACCTTTAATTTTAATGATCAAAAAATGATCGCCTTATTTAATTTAGCAAAGTTAACGGTAAGTCGTGAACAAATCAGTTATTGGTTGAAAAAAGAAGATGATCCACAAGTAGTTAACTGTACCGATGTTCAGCTGGCCACTTTTTTGAACGGTTTAATTATTGATAAACGCGGTGCTCGCGATGGTGAATCTCCTCAACCTGAAAAACGTATCAACAATAATATTGTGCTCAATAAATTAAAAATAGCATTAGCACTGCGCGCTGAAGATGTCATCGATATGATGTCTACTTCAGGTATACGTATGACTAAACCTGAATTAAGTGCATTTTTCCGTAAACCTGATCACAAGCATTACCGCGAATGTAAGGATCAATTTTTAAGAAACTTTATTCAAGCTATCGATACTAAATTTCATGTCAACCGTCCAGAAAAATTCACGCCTAAACGTGAAGTTGCTACGGAGAAAAAAACAGAGTTTCCTAAAAAAGGTTATAAAACTGCCAAACCCCAAGCAAGCAAAGCATATGTAAACCCTAAAGCGGGCAAAGCAACTAAAACAAACAAAATCTATGTGAATCCAAATGCGACTAAAGCTACCAACAATGATGATAAACCCAAGCGTAAAGTGTTAAAACTAAAGCCTGAAGATATTTGGGGTAAAGAAACTTAGTCTGTATAAATGGTTATATAAGTGTTAATCATAAAAGACGATAATAGCAGAGAGTGATAGTAAACGAAGTTGATTTTTACCTATTTGATAACTATGCCAAACCAATTGAACAAGCACTCTCAAGTGGCTTGGCTATAAAATAAAGAACAAGAGGAATAAAAATGACAGAACAACTAACGACAGAAAATACTGATAAAACATCAGAAGCCATAGCCATTCCATCATGGTTTAAAGTTGTGGCAATTATTGCTTTTATATGGAATTTACTTGGCGTTTTGGCTTTTGTTGGCCAAATGTTTATTACGCCTGAAATGTTGGCTGAATTACCGGTTGCAGAGCAAGAACTTTATGCTAATACGCCGATATGGGCCACAGCGGCTTTTGCCGTTGCGGTGTTTGCTGGCGCTTTCGGCTCGTTATTTTTATTACTGAAAAAAACAGTAGCGACGCTAATACTTACCCTTTCACTGATAGCTGTACTGGTACAAATGTTTCATTCATTTTTTATGAGTAATTCTTTTGAAGTGTTTGGCCCAGGCGGTGCAGTTATGCCAGTAATGGTGATGCTAATCGCTATTTATCTGGTGTGGTTATCTAAAAAGGCACAAGCACAGGGTTGGTTTAACTAGTTTAAAAAGGTTATCAATTAATCAAGGGAGCTTAATGAGCTCCCTTTTTTGTGCTTCAAACTTGATATAGATCAAATTTTGGTTTATCTTATTTCTGTACTGACAGAAATTACAGAATTTAAGGGATGCTATGAAGTTAACAACAAGCATGGAAAAATTTATTCTCCATTGGGGAGAAATGGGCTCACGATGGGGCGTAAACCGAACCGTATCACAAATATTTGCATTACTCGTTTTGAGTGAAAAACCAATGAATGCGGAAGAAATTGTTGAAACACTTGGCGTTGCCCGTTCGAATTTCAGTAATAGCATTAAAGAACTACAGTCACTAGATTTAGTCAGTATGACTCACCAACTAGGTGATAGGCGCGACCACTTTGTCGCCGTTAAAGATTGCTGGGACATGATGATAGCACTTGCCGAGCAGCGAAAAAAACGCGAAATAGACCCAACCAAAGAATTACTTTCTTCTTGTCTACAAGAAGCTAAGGCTGATCCACAAACGCCTAAATATGTGCAGCAACAGTTTCAGCAAATGGATGATTTTATGTCATTGATGAATACTTGGTATGGCCAAATGAAAACGATGGACAGAGCGTTATTGATTCGATTCTTTAAAGTGGGTTCAAAACTTGTCGGGTGGTTAGGTAAAAACAAATAATCATTCGATATAAATCTATCGGCATAAATAGATTTATTTTGTCCTGGTATTTCTCTTTTGACAGAAGTGACAGAACAAAATGATTTTAATACGATTTTCTTCTTAATGGAGCTTAATATGAAAACAACAAACTTAGATTCTTTAAAAGGCATAAACCTGCCTTCATTAAACATAACCATACGGAGTTTATTTACCGGCTATTTATTGGTGATAGGTATTGGCTTATTGGTCGCAGGAGGACAAATTTTGTTAACGCACGGCATGGCAGATGGAAAGTTTGGCTTATCGGTCGATGATGTTGTGTACAGTTATTATGGCGATAGGCAAAGCAGTAAAATTGAGAATAAACTTAATGGTTCAATGGAAGATAAAGCGCCAAGAATTGTTCGTCAAGACATTATAAAATGGGTAAGAGAAGGGGCAAATGAAACCCAGTGGGAGACAAGAATATCACAGCACTTTGAGAATAATTGCATTAAATGCCATAGCGTAATTCCGGGTTTGCCTGATTTTAGAACCTTAGCGGGTGTACTACCTGTTGCTAAGGTTGATGAAGGGGCTTCAGTAAGTTCACTTACTCGAGTTTCACATATTCATTTATTTGGTATTGCTTTTATTTTCTTCTTTGTCGGCTTGATATTTAGTTTGTCAGTGGGCATATCACCATTACTTAAAACAGTTGTCATTGTTATGCCCTTTGCTTTTCTAATCATTGATGTGTTGTCTTGGTGGTTAACCAAAATACACCCTAACTTTGCTTGGTTAACGATCATCGGCGGGGCAGGATATACCATAGCGTCAGCTTATATGTGGACTGTCTGTATTGTTCAAATGTGGTGGTATCCAATGAAAGGAAAACAAAGTAACGAAAACACTTGGTTTTAGTGACTTTCGCGCTTATCAGGTTAATTTTATAATTTGCCGTGATAAGCGCTATTCCCTTTGATATAATGCGGAAAAATAACGTAGTTTAAATTCTTTTTAGAGGTTTTGTGGATGTCGGAAGCTGAAAAACGCCCAACAAATTTTATTCGTCAAATTATCGATGCGGATCTTGCAAGTGGTAAACATACGAGTGTTCAAACTCGTTTTCCACCTGAGCCAAACGGTTTTTTACATATTGGCCATGCGAAAGCAATTTGTTTAAATTTTGGTATCGCACAAGATTATCAAGGTTTATGTAATTTGCGCTTTGACGATACAAATCCTGAAAAAGAAGATATCGATTACGTTAACTCTATTGAAGCCGACGTTAAGTGGTTAGGTTTTGAATGGGCTGGAGAAACTCGCTATTCATCTCAATACTTTGACCAGTTACACGGCTTTGCTATTGAATTAATAGAGAAAGGTTTGGCATACGTTTGTTTCTTAACGGGTGATGAAGCACGTGAATACCGTGGTTCGTTAAAAGCACCTGGAAAGAATAGCCCACACAGAGATAGCAGTGTTGAAGAAAACCTAGCAAATTTTGCCAAAATGAAAGACGGTAAATTTAAAGATGGCGAATGTGTATTACGCGCTAAGATTGATATGTCATCGAGCTTTATGTGTTTACGCGACCCTATTCTTTATCGCGTACGTTTTGCACACCATCACCAAACAGGTGACAAGTGGTGTATATACCCGATGTATGACTTTACCCACTGTTTATCGGATGCTATTGAAGGCATTACACATTCACTGTGTACGTTAGAATTTCAAGATAATCGTCGCTTATATGATTGGGTACTTGAAAATGTATCTATTGATGTCGTTCCTCATCAGTATGAATCTTCACGCTTGAATCTTGAATATACGGTAATGAGTAAACGTAAACTTCATACCTTAGTTGAAGAGGAGTTAGTCAGTGGTTGGGACGACCCTCGTATGCCTACCATTGCTGCATTTCGTCGTCGTGGTTATACGCCTGAATCCATTCGTGAGTTTACCAAGCGTATTGGCGTGACTAAAATGGATAATACCGTTGAAATGGGCGTTTTAGAAGCTTGTATTCGTGAAGATTTAAATGACAATGCTCCACGTGCTATGGCCGTGCTTGACCCCATTAAATTAGTGATAGAAAACTATCCAACAGGGCAGGTAGAAGAGTTAAACGTAAAAAACCATCCTAGTGATGAAGAGCAGGGCACACGTATTGTACCTTTCGCGGCTGAGCTTTACATTGAAGCAGAAGACTTTCGCGAAGAAGCTAATAAGAAATATAAACGATTAGTTATTGATAAGGCTGTTCGTTTACGTGGCGCTTATGTAGTAACGGCAACACGTTGTGATAAAGACAGTGAAGGCAATATAACCACAGTTTATTGCACCTATAATGCAGATACGCTTGGTAAGAATCCTGAAGATGGTACTAAGCCAAAAGGTGTTATTCATTGGGTTGCAGCCGATCAATCTGTTGATGCTGAAATACGTTTATATGAGCGTTTATTTACCGTGCCAAATCCAGCAGCCGAAGAAGACTTTCACACGGTGATGAATGAAGACTCATTAATTACGATTAGTCGCGCTAAAGTAGAGCCTTCATTAGTGAATGCTAAACCTGAGCAAGCTTTTCAATTTGAACGACAAGGTTATTTTTGTCGTGATAATAAAGATTCACAAGGCGACAAGTTAGTTTTTAACCGTACTGTCGGTTTACGTGATACTTGGGCAAAAATGACTAAGTAATTGGTCGGTAGATATTCGAAAAACCTTTATATACTTAGTGTTTTACTGAGATATAAAGGTTTTTTATCTTTATAGTTTCAAGTTTGGTTTATATTGGTATTTTATTATTTCTTCATTTTGGATTTAAGATCGTCCATAGTCGATTTAGCTTCCGCTGATTGCAATAATTCGGAATTTACATTTGCGATAGCATTTAAGCCATTATTGACAATCGAATCTGTATTTAAGTTCAAACAACTTTTTGTAGCTCTAACCGCATAATTTGGAAGAGAAGCGATTCGGTTGGCTAAAATGAAAGCGGCTTTCATTAATCCCTTACGAGTGAGGTATGTTTCATTAACTATTCCCCACTTCTTTGCTTTTCTTCCCGAAAAAACAGTCGAAGTGTATGCTAGTTCACGAAGTCGGCCATCAGGTAAATTAACATGCAAACGTTGCAACGTTCCCATATCTGCAGGAATACCTAACTGCGTTTCCATAATACTGAAGTAAGAAAGAGTTGACGCTAGACGTATATCACACGCTGAAATCAAATCAATAGCGCCTCCAATGCAAACGCCATGAATCGCTGCAATAGTTGGCACAGAGCAATCGACAATTGCTGAAAATGAACTTTGCATTTTGACGATTTCAGATTTTAAATGCTCAGTTTTATTACTTGAACAATCCTCTGTTGATCCCATAACCTCTAATAAGAAGTTGATATCAGCCCCGGATGAAAATTGTTTACCTTTACCACTTAATACAACAACGTGAATATCGCTCTGATTGTTTATCCAATGATACGCTTCGCCAATTTCAAACCACATCTTTCTATTCATCGCATTTGCCTTATTCGGGCGAGCGAGTTGTAAATGCATGACATTGTTGTTTAGCGTTAATTCTAAATACTCAAATAGCGGCATTTCGTATCCACAAGATAATTATTATCTACTGAAGATGACACAAATGAGTTTGATAAAGCAAGAGAAATGTAATGCATAGAAAATCCTACGTGTACTAGCTTAGCTTTTAACAATAGTCCTAAACGTTAGGTTTATTCTTGGCGCTGTGATCAACTTTGTTGGCGGTAAACGATGCAACCAGTGTTGTTGTGTTACACCTTTCATCACCAGTAAGCTGCCCGCTTTAAGTGGTAGAGAAATAACTTCTTTTGATTGTTTATGCTTAAAAGCGAACTTTCTTGTCACGCCCAAACTCAATGAAGCAATAGCGCCTTGGTCTTTTAAATCTTTTTCACCATCGCTATGCCAGGCCATGCCTTCTTCTCCTGTGTGATAAAGATTAAGTAAGCATGAATTATAAGTTTCCCCGGTTTGTTGTTCAACGAGAGCTTTTAAGGCGAGTAACTCAGGTGAAAATGGCAAAGCTGTTTTAGTAATATTTGAGTAGGTATAGCTAAAGCATTGTTCTGCGTACCAAGCGACTTTTCTTTTTGTTTCAATGAGCTTGCCAAAAATCATTGCTTGGTCGCAACGCCAATCAATGTTCATTAGCAAGCGATTAAAATAATGCTCACTCTCATCTATTGACATCATTTCACCAAAGTAATTCACCTCACCATCATAAGGTAAAATATTAATGGGTTGCTCTAATAAAGTTGAAAATAAATCCATGGTAATAACATCAAAAAGGCTAAGTAGAAGTGAAAGTCTCATATAAATTAATAACGTCTAGATTAAGCGTTATCAATTTATATGAAGGGCTGTCAACTGTTGACTGATTCGTTTTCTAAAATGCAATAATACCACATTAGCTAAGAAAATTAGCTTAGATTAACGAACCAAATGTGACATCAAATTTAGCGTGTTGCTGCTTTCATTTGTTGAACAAAGCTTGTTAATGCATCTAACATGGCTTGGTTATCATCAAGATTATTTTCAATGATTTTAACTACAGCGGAGCCGCTAATAGCACCAGCAGCACCTGTTGCTAAGGCGGCTCTAACTTGTTCGGGACAAGATATACCAAAACCAATAACCCCCGGTGCTGCATTGTTCGCTTGCAGTGTTGCAACTAAATGATGAGCAGGGCTGGTTTCATCTTTGACTGAACTGTTAGGAACATCAACACCCGTTACCCCAGCGCGACTTAACACGTAAGTGTAGCCTTGGCTGTATTGTGAAACCAGCTTCAATGTTTCTTCACTGCCGTTTGGTGGGGCAATAAATATTGGCGCAATGCCATGTGTTAATGCTGCCTCACGAAATGGAGCACTTTCACGTAAAGGTAAATCGGCTATTAGTACAGAATCAACTCCGACAGCGGCCATATCTTTATAAAAAGCATCAATACCACGGGCAAAAACTAAATTTCCGTAAAGTAATAAACCAATAGGAATATTAGGTGCATATGCACGAACTTTTGCTAATACATCAATACACGAATCAGTGTTTACACCCGATTTTAGTGCACGCAATGCTGCCATCTGAATTGTAATGCCGTCAGCACTTGGGTCAGAAAATGGAATGCCTAACTCTAATGCATCTGCACCAGCGTCAATCAATGCCTTAATAATTTCAAATGATTGCTCAAGGTTTGGATCGCCAATCGTTACAAAAGGGATAAATGCCCCTTGTTGCTTTTCTTTCAATTGAGCAAAAGCTTGGCTGTAACGTGTCGACATTGTTTGCTTTGAAGTGTTAGCTAAACTCATGATTCTTCTCCTTGGTTATTCTCATCATTCATCACTTCTAACACCGTTTGTACGTGTGCTAAATCTTTATCACCTCGTCCTGATAAATTAACTAAGAATACCGTTTCTTCAGTTACCCCTTCTGCCATTTTTAAGGCATGGGCAAGGGCATGTGAAGACTCAAGCGCAGGAATAATACCTTCATTCATCGCTAAAGTTTGAAAAGCATTTAACGCTTCATCATCATTAATAGGCACATACTGGGCACGGCCAGTTTCTTTTAAAAATGCATGTTGAGGACCAACAGCAGGGTAGTCAAGTCCGGCAGAAACAGAATACGACTCTTCTATTTGTCCGTATTTATCTTGCATAATATAGGTATAATTACCATGTAGCATGCCTTTGGTGCCAGCAACTAAAGTTGCGCCATGCTGGTTGGTATCAATCCCTTTACCGCCGGCTTCAACGCCAATTAATTTCACGTCTGTTTCTTTGATAAAGTCTTGAAAAATACCAATGGCATTTGAGCCACCACCAACACAAGCGATAACATAATCAGGTAAACGACCTTCTTGTTTAAGTATTTGTTGTTTTGCTTCTTCACCAATCATTTTCTGAAATTCACACACTATGGTTGGAAACGGATGTGGACCAGCCGCAGTGCCTAATAAATAATGAGCATTTTCATAGTTTGCTGACCAATCACGCAACGCTTCATTTACGGCATCTTTTAATGTGCCAGAGCCTGCAGTTACAGGAATAACTTCGGCGCCCATTAATTTCATGCGAAACACATTAGGCTGCTGACGCTGACAATCTACCGCGCCCATGTAAACCTTACATTTTAAACCTAATAATGAACAAGCAATGGCTGTCGCGACGCCATGTTGTCCTGCGCCTGTTTCAGCAATTATTTCTGTTTTACCCATACGTTTGGCGAGTAATGCTTGGCCAAGCACTTGGTTGGTTTTATGTGCGCCACCGTGTAATAAATCTTCACGTTTCAAATAAATTTTAGCTAATGGGTTTTTACTTAAATTACGCGTTAAGGTCAGTGGTGTTGGACGACCTGCGTAATTTTTTAATAAGTCATTAAACTCAGCTAAGAAGCTTTCGTCTTGTTGTGACTCTATGAATGCTTGCTCTAATTGTTCAAGAGCGGGTACTAATAATTCACCGACGAACATGCCGCCGAATTCACCAAAATAAGCAGGTAATGTTGCTTTAGCTTCTTGTTTGCTTGATTGCTCTGTCATTTTCTTGTTCCTAATCCTGTATACACACTTAGTGTGTTTGATATAACTAATAGTGTCTGATGGCGGCGAAAACTTGCTGAAGTTTTTCACGGCTTTTAACGCCAGGGCTTGTTTCAACACCTGAGTTGAGATCCAAACCAAATAAATCTAGTGTTGTTTTCTGGCTGACAGCTTGTTCTATATTATCGATAGACAAACCTCCCGCTAGAAAACAATGGGTCAAGTCTTGCTCAGTTTCGGCTAACGCTCGCCAATTAAACGTTTCACCACTGCCGGCATTTTTGCCATCTAAAATATAAAACTGAGCATTATTAATAAGCTCAGGAACTTGACCCTCTACTGGAAAGGCTTTCCACACTTGACACGTTTTTGGTAAGTGCTTTTGAAGCGATGTAATATATTCTGAAGTTTCACTACCATGAAGTTGTACGGCAAAAAGGCTAAGGTTTTGTGCAAGTTTTACGACTTCTTCTATAGGATGATTAACAAATACACCGACATAATGTAAAGATTTAACCTGTTTGACAATCGCTTGTGCTTGTTCACTGTTAATATATCGAGGCGATTTTTCAGCAAAAATTAAACCGCCAAACTGCGCGCCAGCATCAGCGGCTTTTTGTGCATACTCTGTTTTAGTTAAACCACAAACTTTATTGTTACCATAAATAAGCTTTCGACAGGCTAGATCTATATCATCTTCTGCCATAATCGAGCTTCCCACTAAGAAACCGTCGACGGCAGGGGCTAATTCTCGCACTTGTTCGTTGGTATAAATACCCGACTCAGAAATTACAATACGATCGGCTGGAAGTGTTGGCGCATAGTCAAAAGTGCGGGCGATGTCGGTAGATAAATCGCGCAAATTACGATTATTAATACCAATAAGTTTTGCGCCTAAATCGATAGCTCTGTCACGCTCTTCATCATTTGAAATTTCAGTTAATACTGCCAAGTTATATTGCTCGGCTATTGCGGATAAGGCTTTATACTCATCGTCAGATAACACGCTGAGCATTAATAAAATCGCATCAGCACCATAATAACGCGCTAAATAAACCTGATAAGCATCAACGAAGAAGTCTTTATTCAATACAGGGCAAGTTACCGTGTCGGTCACTATTTTTAAATACTCAAAAGTACCTTGAAAATATTTTTCATCGGTTAAAACCGATATCGCTGCGGCATATTTATCGTAAATTTGGCAAATAGCTTTCGGGTCGAACTCTTCGCGTATTAAGCCTTTTGATGGAGATGCCTTTTTACATTCTAAAATAAAACCAGCGTGTGCATGGCCTTGTTTTCGGTCGAGCGCAGCATACATGTCTTTTTGAGTCGGTACTAAAGTATCAATGAAGTCACTTAACGGAAAATCAATTTTACGCTGCTCAATTTCTACGCGCTTGTCTGCAACAATTTTTTCTAAGATATTTGCCATGTTATGCAGATGCCTCTGAGTGTGAACTTGAATTTGAAATAGCGACCATATTTTCTAGAGTGGTTAATGCTTTGCCTGACGCTAACACCTCACTTGCCATATTTGCGGCTGTTGTTAAATCGCTGGCTTTATCGTGTAAATATAGTAATGCTGCACAATTTATAATAACCGCAGCATTATGGGCAGGTTGGCCTTTACCTGAAATAATGGCGCGAATATATTCGGCATTTTCTTGCGGTGTCCCCCCTTTGATATCTTCTAATGTGTAGTTGGATAAACCAAAATCTTTTGGAGAAATTACCCGAGTAGTGCATTGTCCGTTTTTTATTTCACTAATTTGAGTGTCACCGTGTAGGGCTATTTCATCTAAGCCACTACCGTGTACTACCCAGCCACGTTTCACTCCTGTTAACAGTAAACTTTCCGCCATTACATTAATAAGCTCTGGCGTATAAACGCCTAGTAACATGGTGCTGGGTGAGGCAGGGTTTACTAATGGTCCCAAAATATTAAAAAGCGTACGAACCCCCATTGCTTTTCTTACTGGAGCGGCATGTTTAAAACCAGGATGATAAGCAGGAGCATATAAGAAGCATAAATTTGTTTTGGCTAAACATTCACTCGCTATTGCTGGCGACATAGTTAAGTTCACGCCAAATGCTTCAAGTAAATCTGCAGAGCCAGACAGACTAGAAACACTTCTATTGCCGTGTTTGGCCATTTTTAGGCCACAAGCTGCAGCTAAAATAGCCGCTGTGGTAGATATATTAATGGTGTTAGCGCCGTCCCCACCTGTACCAACACAATCAGCGACATTGTTTTGTTGTGGTGGAAATGAGGTGGCTGAATTTCTTACTGAGATCGCGGCACCTGAAATTTCATTTGCTGTTTCGCCTTTAATTTTTAATGCCGTTAATACGCTGGCTAATAATGCGGGTTCAATTTCACCTTTGATCATTTGTTTGAAAAAATCTTCAGCGTCAGTTTGGCTGATATTTTGACCATCAACAAGTTGCTGTAATAGTTTACTCATGTGAAGTTCCTGCTATATTTTCTTGATTTGATGATAATAAATAATTAATGGTTTGTGCTAATAACGTGCCACCATAAGTGGTTAAAATGGACTCAGGATGGAATTGAAAACCTAGTGCAGCATCATTCTTATGCTCAATTGCCATGGGCAAACTGATTTGAGCTGAAGTTACATACTCAGCAATAATATCAAGGGTTTTCGGTACATCAGTCGCAACCAAAGAGTGATAACGGGCCACTGGCAAAGGATGGCTAATGTTTTCAAAAACACCACTTTGACGATGAGTGATATTAGATGCTTTGCCATGAACAATTTCAGGGGCACGGTCAACTTTTCCGCCATAATGTTCAATTAACGCTTGGTGCCCTAAACAAATCCCTAATATTGGATATTTACCAGCACACTTGGCAATTAAGTCCATTAAACAGCCTGCTTTATTCGGTTCACCAGGACCTGGTGATAAAATGAGTAAAACCCGGCCAGTGCATTTTTGTATTTGTTCGAAGATGAAATCTGCAGACAAAGTATTGCGATATATTGTCGGCTTAAAACCCAAGCATTGAAATTCATCAACAAGGTTGTAAGTAAAAGAATCAAGGTTGTCGAGCATGAAAATGTTAACTTCTCCATTATCATGACTAACTGAAGTCGCATTATCCGTATTATGCATCAGTGTTCTCCTTGGTAATATTTACTACATCATTTAATTGGTCACTTATCTCGATACTTGAATCGGCACTAATTTCTACGATAAATGACTCTGCGCTTTGAATAGCATTGATAACTGCTTGTGCTTTTTGTTTGGTTTCATTAGCTTCAGACTGTGGATCTGAATCATAAACTACACCAGCCCCCGCTTGTACATGCGCTATACCATGTTTCACAAAAGCAGAGCGTATTACGATACAAGTATCCATTTCACCGTCGCCGGTTAAATAACCAACAGCGCCGCCATAACTGCCACGTCGTTTACCTTCTACTTCGCGAATTAATTGCGTCGCTTTTACTTTAGGGGCGCCTGATAATGTGCCCATATTCATACAAGCTTGATAGGCGTGCAGGGCATCTAAGTCGAGATCTAGCGTGCCGCAAACTCTAGACACTAAATGCATAACATGAGAATAGCGGTCAACTTTCAGTAAATCAGCAACATAACGAGTACCTGCTTGGCTAACTCGCGCAATATCGTTACGGGCTAAATCAACTAACATAGTATGCTCAGCTAATTCTTTTTTATCTAAACGAAGCTCTAGTTCTATACGACTGTCTAAGTCGAGAGAAATTGAACCGTCTTTATTAAAGCCTCGAGGACGTGTTCCAGCAATAGGATAAATTTCTACCTGACGGCTTTTATGTTGATATTTTAATGCAGATTCTGGAGACGCACCAAAAATACAAAAGTCGCTATCTTTTAGGTAAAACATATAAGGACTAGGATTACTTTGTTTTAATGCTTTATATGCATTAAGAGTATTTGAGCAATTTAAGGTAAAGGTGCGCGAAGGTACAACTTGAAAAATATCACCTGCGCGAATATTTTCTTTTAACTGATTAACGGTATGGCAAAATTTTTCATCAGAAATATCGCAGCTTACTACACTTTTTCCAGTAGGATTATCTATTGGAATTTCTCGTGCAATATACTGCTGGGCAATAATATTTTTTATGTCGGATAAACGTTGACGAATGGTTACCAAATTATCTTTTGCTTCTTTACCGGAAAAAACATTGCCAATAACTTCTGTCGATTGGGCTTCATGGTCAATAACAACGACGGTTTCAGCAAGGTAATAAACAAAGTCAGGGCAAGTATTATCGCCATTGCTCACTGTGGGCAATTGCTCAGTCATCGACATCATGTCAAAAGCAAAAACACCCCCTAGAAATACCGCAAAAGGATGACGAGATTTATTTTCTAGTTGATTAAATAAACGTAAACTTTGAAAGGGATTGATCGCTAATAAACGCGATTTTTCATCAAGTTGCTGAGTAACTTCGGGGAAAACTGCGGTTAAGGTTTCATTCTCAATTGTCAATTGTGCATGACTACTCAATTGCTGTTGTGCAAAAATCAGTGCCGCTTGGCCATTTTTACTTAATGCATTAAACGTTACGGTATTACTATGACAAACTATCTTAATCGCTGCATCGGTAAGTAATAGGCTTTTTAATTGATGTTTTTTATCAATTTCAGCAGATTCTAATAATAAGTTATTGTCGGTATTCTTGCTTAATTGATGAAATATCGCCAGTGGGTCTGTTTGATATTTTACTGTTTCTGACAAAGTGTTAACACTGCCAGTGTCTTCATCTATAATCATAGTGTCTTGATGGTTCATATTCTTTCCTAATAGTTCAAAAAATTAATGGTCAACCTGCATAAATAGGCAATAGCCACCATATAAACCAACTTTTAACGCGAATTGTAATCATTTTATTATCTCTTTTTATTCGTTAGTATTCTTGTCGTTCTATCGTTCAATTTCTGTGTTTATTGATTAGTATCAAAGCTAAGTTTCTGTCAGTAAATACGAACAATATAGTTTAAAATTCATTAACTACATTATATTCGCTTTTTAAACCGCTAAAAAGTAAAAAGCCCACTTATTAGAAATAAGCAGGCTTTTTGAATTTTTACGTACAAGTAAACATCACAACCCACTTATGTAGAGTTATGCCACCACCAAATCATCGAAATAGTTTGTTTTACTTGTATCATTATTGTCTTCATCTCAGTAAAATTGCATCTGCAATTAATTCCCCTATAGAAGAACTGATTATGACTGTGTTGTCAACCTCTGATTTAGCTGATTATTATAGCCTACGGGTAGATCTACATAGTCATACAAAATGTTCTGACGGAACATTAACGCCGCAAGAGCTTGTTGAACGGGCGGTTAACTTCCAATTGAATGTGTTAGCCATTACTGATCACGACACGGTTAAAGGTTTATCTATAGCTAAAGATTATATTGTAGAAAAAAATCATCCATTGAAATTAGTGAATGGTATTGAATTATCAACCAGCTGGCAGGGCTTTGAAATTCATATTGTTGGCTTAAACATTGATGTGAATAATAATGAATTACAAACATTAATTAATAGCCAACAACAAGCAAGAGAGTTGCGCGCAACTACAATGGGCGAAAAACTCACTAAATGTGGTTTTCCGGGTATTTATCAGCAAGCTAAAGATTTAGCCGGTGAAGGCTCAATTACTCGTGCTCATTTTGCGAAAATTTTATTGCAAGAAGGCCATGTTGATCATATGCAAAAAGCCTTTGATAAATACATTGGCAAAGGGCAGCGTGCTTTTGTAAAGCCAACTTGGTGCTCTATAGAAGAAGCTGTTGCTGCTATTCATCATGCAGGTGGCAATGCGGTGATTGCACATCCGGTTAGATATGACTTATCAACCAAATGGTTACGCCGTTTAGTGGTTCAATTTAAAGCGGCACAAGGTGATGGTTTAGAAATAGTATTACCGCAAATGGGTAACGAACAACGGAAATTAATGCTAAGCTTTTGTTTAGAATATGATTTACATGCATCTATGGGCTCAGACTTTCATTATCCATCAAGATGGAGTGATTTAGGCCGAAATTTACGCATGCCAGACAAGGTAAAACCTATATGGGATCTTTGGCATTAAGACCCAGCATCATTGAAAAAGATAATATCAGCTAAATTTATAGAAAACATCAATACCAACAGTGGAGTAAAATTATGAGTCAGTTTTTTTATGTACATCCTGATAATCCGCAAGGTCGTTTGATGAAACAAGCGACAGCTATTATCCAACAAGGTGGTGTTATCGTTTATCCTACCGATTCAGGTTATGCGTTAGGTTGCCATATTGGTGACAAAAAAGCGCTTGAACGTATTTGTAATATTCGAAATATTGATAAAGAGCATAACTTCACTTTAGTGTGTCGCGACTTATCTGAACTATCTGAATATACCCGAGTTGATAATACTGCTTATCGCTTATTAAAAAATAATACGCCAGGCCCTTATACTTTTATCTTTAAAGGTTCAAAAGAAGTTCCTAAGCGTTTGTTAAACCCGAAAAGAAAAACCATAGGTATTCGGGTGCCCGATAATAACATTGCGCAAGCTTTATTGGCTGAATTGCAAGAGCCAATTATGTCTACTACGTTAATTATGCCAGGTGAAGAACGAGCAGAATATGATCCTGAACACATTCGAGACATTTTAGAGCACCAAGTCGATTTAATCATTAATGGAGGTCACTTAGGGGAGCATCCGACAACTGTGATTGATTTCTCTGATGATGACGTGAATATTATCAGGGTGGGTGAAGGTGACCCAACCCCCTTTGAATAATTATGATATTTTAGCGGGTGAATGAAAACTTGAATCAAACAGTTAAACCACTAGACAAAAGCATACCACGTGAAATGGTTCAGCAAGTTTTACCACTTGCGTTGATCCGAGGTGAAGTCGTGGTTGATAAACCTCAAGATTTATTTATTCCACCTGATGCACTAGAAGTTATTTTAGAGTCCTTTGAAGGACCACTTGATTTATTGCTTTACCTTATTCGAAAGCAAAAATTTGATATTCTCGATATGCCTATTGCTCCCATCACTACGCAATACATGAAATATATAGAGTTGATGAAAGAAATTAAAATGGAATTAGCGGCAGAATATTTAGTAATGGCAGCCATTTTAATGGAAATTAAATCACGTTTATTATTACCTAAACAGGCAGTAACCGAAGACGATGAAGATCCCCGAGCTGAATTAGTTCGTCGCTTGCAAGAATATGAAGTTATAAAAAATGCTTCGCAGCAACTTGATCAAATACCTCGTTTAGAGCGAGATATGTTTTATGCTAATGCAGAACTAGCCGATGATTTTAAAGCTGCAGTATTCCAGACTGATGTCGAATTAAGTGAGCTTGTTAGTGCTTTACAAAGTGTAATGAAGCGCACTAAAGCGTTTGAACATCATCATATTGAAAAAGAATTTTTATCAACGAGAGAACGAATGTCTTTGATATTAGCCCATTTAAAGCGTGCCGCGGCAACTCCTTCAGCATTTGTTGAATTTAGTGAGTTATTTAAAGTGACAGAAGGCAGACAAGGCGTTGTAGTAACTTTTTTGGCTATTTTAGAATTGATCAAAGAAAGTTTGATAGAATGTCTACAAACTGAAGTATTCGGTCAATTAAAAGTGCGATTACCTGAATGACTACGCTTGAAAATATAAAGTTATCACAACTTCTTGAAGCGGCATTTTTTGTTAGCGATACACCATTAAATGTAAAGCAATTAAAAACAGAGCTCTTGGTGAATTATCAAGTGAGCCATCAACAAATTCGTGATGTTATAACTGAATTGGTGATAAAATATAAAAACTCAGGTGTAAACCTAGTGAAAGTTGCCTCAGGTTACCGTTTTGAGACCATCACAGCATTGAGTGATGACTTAGCTTTTTTTGTCGCTAAACTTAATAAAGAAAAAGCGCCGAAATACTCCCGCGCGCTTTTAGAAACGTTAGCGCTTATCGCTTATAAACAGCCAATAACCCGTGGTGAAATAGAAGATATTCGCGGTGTAGCGGTAAGTAGTTATATAATGAAAACATTATTAGAAAGAAATTGGGTGAAAGTAGTGGGCAACAAAGAAGTTCCCGGACGGCCTTCGTTGTATGCAACAACGAAAGTGTTTTTAGATTATTTTTCATTAACGTCATTAACCCAATTACCAGAATTAATGCCTATGGCTGAATTAGGCGCTACAGCTCAACCCGTTTAACAAATGGTTAGTTGCAGTAACAGCACCCGTATTGAAAAATACACAAACACTATTTATTTTAGAGTCAGCAACGTAAAGTTACTGACGTAAAGAGAGTTAAGCCCCATGTCTGAAAAATTACAAAAAGTCCTTGCCCGTGCAGGTAAAGGCTCACGCCGTGAAATGGAAACTTTTATAAGTGCTGGCCGTGTCAGCATTGACGGAAAAACCGCTTTTTTAGGTGATCGCATCGAAGGAACTGAGCAAATTCGTCTTGATGGCCATACCGTGAAGTTAAAAGCTAAAGAAGATGATATCTGTCGCGTGATTATGTACAACAAGCCTGAAGGTGAAATGTGTACCCGTAAGGACCCTGAAGGTCGTCCAACGGTTTTTGACCGTTTACCGCCATTAGAAAACAGTCGTTGGGTAGCGGTAGGCCGACTAGATATTAACACATCAGGTATGTTGTTATTCACAACAGATGGTGAGCTTGCCAACCGTTTAATGCATCCATCCAAAAAAGTTGAACGAGAATATGCGGTACGTGTTTTTGGTGAAGTCAACGAAGCGATGCTGCAAACTCTTCGTGCGGGTGTTAAGTTAGAAGATGGCCCAGCGAAGTTTCAAAAAATCACCTATAAAGGCGGAGAAGGACGGAATCATTGGTTCCATGTAGTGCTTTCTGAAGGACGAAACCGTGAAGTACGTCGTTTATGGGAAAGCCAAGAAGTTCAAGTTAGTCGCTTAATTCGTGTTCGCTATGGTGACATGGAAATGAAGCGCCAATTACCTAATGGTGGTTGGACAGAATTAGCGTTAGGCGAAGTAAATTATTACCGTAAATTAGTCGACTTGCCTGTTGAAACGCAAAGCAAAGTTAAAGTTGATGAAAAAGCGATGGATAATGCTAAAAGCCGTCGAATTCGTCGCTCAGTGAAAAAACATCAACAAAGAAGTCAACAAGCAACACGTCGTCGTCGTTAGTTATAAAGGACAAATAACTTGAATAAAACATACATTGAAGATCATGCCTCATTGGTAGAACTTTGTCATAAACTTGCGAAAGCTGATGTTTTGGCAATAGATACCGAATTTGTTCGTACGCGTACCTTGTATCCTAAATTAGGTCTTATTCAAGTAAATGATGGTGAAAATTTAGCCTTGATTGACCCCGTTGCTATTAGTGATTTATCAGCATTTTGGCAATTACTAACGGATGAAAAAATCTGTAAAGTGTTGCATGCGTGTTCGGAAGACTTAGAAGTTTTTCTTACTGCAGCGAATTGTCGTCCGGTTAACTTAATTGATAGCCAAATAATGATGTCATTTTTAGGGCATGGTTTATCAATGGGTTATGCTGCAATGGTGAATCATTATTTAGCGATTGAGCTTGATAAGTCAGAATCACGTACTGATTGGATGAAGCGCCCTCTAACCGCTAAGCAACTCGATTATGCGCAAGCAGATGTAGATTACTTATTTCAACTTTATCCACGTATTCATGATGAACTTGAACAAAAGGGTTGGCTTGAGGCTGCGAAGCAAGAAAGTGAATTACTGATTGAGAAAAAGTTTACGGCGATCGATGAAACTAAACTGTATCGAAATATTAAGCTTAGCTGGAAGTTAAACCCTAAACAGTTGTACTTATTACAACATTTAGCAAGTTGGCGTTTTCAGCAAGCAAAAACACGTGACATGCCAATAGGGTTTATTGCTAAAGATCATACCTTGTTTGCTTTAGCTGTTCATAACCCTGATAACCTTGGCACTATGGCAAACCTTGAAGGTGTCGAGACGCTCGACGTACGTCATAAAGGGAATGCAATGTTGACGGTGCTGAAAAGGGCAGTAAAAGATGACTGTGGAGAGTACCCAGACAAAATACTCCGCCTAGATGAATACCCTGGCTATAAACAAATATTCAAAAAGGTAAAAGTTTTCATTGCTGAACAAGCAGGTAAAGTTGAGCTTTTACCGGAAAATTTAGCCTCTAAAAAGCAAATTAATCAATTTTTGTCATGGCACTTTAAACTTAACAGTGCTCCTGAATATAGTCTGTCTATTGATGTTTTAACTGGCTGGCGTAAATCACTTTTTGGTGAAAAGCTCTGTTCATATGCAAAAAGTGACTTTAATTAAGTTAGAAACGTTTTACTCTTTTGAATGAATGGCTTAAAAGGCCATTATAACCAACACACTTTAAACCCATAGGTCTCCATTATGCTATGTACTATTTACAAAAGTTCTAAAAAAGCTGAAACATATCTTTTTGTTAAGCAACGAGATGATTTTTCAGCAATACCAGCGCCCTTGATGTCAATGTTCGGAACGCCGACACTTGTTACCGTCATGAATCTCGCCAATAAAGATAAGTTGGCGCTAGCAGACATTAATAAAGTGAAAGACAACTTAAACAAACAAGGTTTTTATTTACAACTTCCTCCGCCAAAAGAAAACTTACTTAGTCAGCATAAAGAAGAAATGCTGTTAAAAAATAATCGTGAAAAATAAGGAGTGTTGAATGACTTTACTGTTTAACGCAAAAAAATATAGTGCGCTGTTCACTTGTTCTTTATTACTTTGTTTCTCAACTTTTTCTCACGCGTCTACAAAAAACCTAACCGAAACTGGTTTTAAACAATATGTTGTTACGCTAAAGGAAGAAGCACTTAAAAAGGGCTACGATAATGAGTTTGTTGAACGTGCATTTTCAACAGTTAAATTTCATCAACGAGCAGTAAAAGCTGATCGTTCACAACCAGAAAAAGTTGAAACATTAGATACGTATTTGCCAAAACGTGTACCTGACTGGAAAGTAAAAAAAGCGCGGGCAATGTATAAAAAGCATTTACCTTTATTAACTGAGATAGGTAAAAAATACAGTGTTCAACCTCGTTTCATTGTTGCATTGTGGGGACTAGAAACGAACTTTGGCAAAATTATGGGTAACTATAATGTTATTTCCGCACTTACAACCCTCGCTTATGAAGGTCGTCGTGAAGTGTTTTTTAAAAAGCAATTATGGGCTTCTTTAAACATTATTCAGCAAGGACATATTAGCATTGAAAAGATGAAAGGCTCTTGGGCTGGTGCTATGGGGCAAAATCAGTTTATGCCAACTTCATTCGTTGCTTATGCCGTAGATGGTGATGGCGACGGAAAAAAAGATATTTGGGGAAATTCTGCTGATGTGTTTTCTTCAATGGCCAACTACCTCAAAAAAGAAGGCTGGAACGACGAATTAACTTGGGGAAGACAAGTTAAATTACCCCATGGTTTTGATTTGTCGCTAGCGATCCCTAAAAATACTGGTAGTCGTAAAAACTGGTTAAAAGCTTGGGCAAAAACTGAGAAAACGTTAGCACAATGGCAAGGGTTAGGTATTAGACGTGCCGATGGTACTAACTTACCTAAAGTCGACGTTAAAGCAGCGTTGGTATTTCCTGATGACGAAAATGGCCGAGTATATTTAGCTTATAATAATTATAAGAGCTTAATGCACTGGAATTTATCTTATTATTTTGTCAGCTCAGTGGGGCATTTATCCGATCGGATAAAATTCCCACCTATTCACTAGGCTTAATTGAACTTATCAATTGTAAGAAAAGAGTAAATATTTATGAGCGAAAATGCTCCATTTTGGCAAACAAAGAAATTAGAAGAAATGACTCGCCCTGAATGGGAGTCGTTATGTGACGGTTGTGCTAAATGTTGTTTGAATAAATTTATTGATGACGACGAAACAACAGAAGAAACAGAACTACTGCCAACAACTCACATCAATGAAGGTGAAGAAATTCATTACACCAATATTGCTTGTCATTTATTAAATGAAAAAAGTTGCCAATGTTCAAAATATGAAGAACGTACGACGTTAGTACCTGACTGTGTTCGACTAACACAGGAAAACTTGGACGGAGTGTTTTTTATGCCGCCAAGTTGTACCTATAGACGTTTAAAAGAAGGGCGAGGAATGCCTTCTTGGCATCCATTACTCAATAAAGGTAAAAAATCGGCAATGCACAAAGCCGGGATGTCGGTGCGAGGAAAAATAGTTAAAGATAATGATGTAGCGATAGCGTGTTTTGAAGATTATATTGTGTCTTGGCCACTGAATGATATTGACTAAACGTTGTCATTATCAATTATCCCAAAGCGTCAAGAATTTTGGCGCTTGTTACTATTGATAGTATGGTTTTTGTATACAGAATACAAAGCAATAAAACTCAATAAAACCGTTAAATTCTTTTGCTTAATTAAAAAAAATTCAATAGCATACTCCATATAAACTCAAGCCGCTTGAATATATATATTCAAGCGGCTTGGATACATTATGTTCCCTCTTTGAAAAGCAATAATAAGTGGTGAACAGCCAATAATTCTTCTAATTCTCAATAAAGTGAATATATAAATGATCATTGATGGTAAGCAGGCAGCTGCAGATTTACGAAAAACCTTAGCTATTGAAGTCGCGCAACTTAAAGCTGAAAAAGGCATTGTTCCTGGCTTAACCGTTGTCTTAGTTGGGGAAGATCCTGCGAGCCAAGTTTATGTTCGCAATAAAGTAAAACAAACGCGTGAAGTAGGAATGATTTCAAATGAAATTAAGTTGTCGGCTAACACCACGCAAACAGAATTATTAGAACAACTTCAACAGCTAAATAATGATGATGCAGTACACGGCATTTTAGTGCAACTACCTTTACCTAAACATATTGATGAAAGTGTCATTATTGCGGCCATAGCGCCACATAAAGATGTAGATGGTTTTCATGCCATGAACTCAGGTCGTTTACTTAACGGTGAAAAAGGGGCTTTAGTACCTTGTACGCCACAAGGTTGCATTATTCTAGCTAAGAAACATTTAGGAGAAGACTTGTCAGGTAAGCATGCCGTTGTTATTGGTCGTTCTAATATTGTTGGTAAACCTGTTGCTCTTTTACTTTTACAAGAAAATTGTACGGTAACCATTGCTCATTCTCGTACCAAAAATTTAGCTGAAGTTTGTCAGCAAGCTGATATTTTGATAGCGGCTGTTGGCCGTCCTAATTTTGTTCAAGCAAGTTGGGTCAAACCAGGAGCAACCGTTATTGATGTTGGCATAAACCGGATTGAAGATGAAAATGGCAAAGGCAAACTCGTTGGCGATGTCGACTTTACAAATGTTGAACCTATTTGTGGTGCAATTACGCCTGTTCCTGGTGGCGTTGGGCCAATGACCATTGCTTGTTTATTGAAAAATACAGTTGAAACGGCAAGTACTAACGCTTAATTTTTATTGAAAATTAAACCTCACACTTAAAAACCAATAACATGTTATTGGTTTTTTTATATCTTGAATATCGCCTTAACAATGGTTGAAGTAACAAGTGCTCAGGTACTTGGCTAAAGCCATTTTGTTGATAAAAATGAGCAAGATGTTCTTGTGCAAAACAAAATAGCTGCTGCTTTTCGTGATGGAGTCTTACGTGTTGAATAAGGCGTGTTGCTAACTTTTTATGACGAAACTCTTGTTTGATCACCAATGCATGCAAAAACAACTGATTATTACTTTTTTCAATTGCTGAAATAATAACGGCGCCAATAATTTCTTGCTCATCTTTGATGATGTATACGGAGTCAAGTCCAAGTAAACCTGCGCTATAAAATTGCTGTTTATAAAAGCGCATTAATGATTTTTTATCTCTTTTACTTGCTGTAGTAATGGATGGTTTCATGGCTTTTATGTTTGTTATTATCACAAGTAATTGTTATATCTGTTGCCATTATAAAATAAAAAACCAAGCAAGTTGCTTGGTTTTCTTATTAAATATCAGTTTTTATACTCTTAGCGCTTTTTCACCACGGGCAATACCAACACAACCAGAGCGGACCGCTTCAATAATTTCAGTTTCATTCGCTAACGTCGTGACAAAGGCATTTAATTTTTCAGCATCGCCGGTTAATTGAATGGTATAGACTTGCTTACCGATATCGATTATAGACCCTCGGAAAATGTCTGTTATACGCTTTACTTCCGTGCGAGACTTATCATTCATCGCAAGTACTTTTATTAATATAAGTTCACGCTCAACGTAGTTACGCTCAGTTAAGTCAGTAATCTTAATAACATCAATAAGTTTATTTACTTGCTTAACAATTTGCTCTAATACTTTGTCGTCGCCTCTCGTTGCTATAGTGACGCGCGATAAGCTGGTATCTTCTGTAGGAGCAACGGTTAAACTTTCGATATTGAAAGCACGCTGTGAAAATAAGCCAACTATTCGTGACAATGAACCTGCTTCATTTTCTAATAAAATCGCTAAAATTCTACGCATTATGCTTTAACTCCCTTTTTTATCCACATTTCGTCAACTGCTCCTAAGCGTATTTGCATGGGGTAAACATGTTCTTTTTCGTCAACTAATACATCAACAAAAACTAACCGGTTTTTAATACTAAAAGCTTCTTTTAGCTTATCGTCTAATTCATCTAAATTGTTTATTTGCATACCTACATGACCATAAGATTCTGCTAACTTAACAAAGTCAGGCAAAGACTCCATATAAGAAGATGAATGACGGCCGCCATAAACCATATCTTGCCACTGACGAACCATGCCTAAAGAACGATTATTAAGTGAGATAATGACCACAGGTAAGTTGTACTGTAAACAAGTTGAAAGCTCTTGAATGTTCATTTGAATAGAGCCATCACCCGTTATACAAATCACATGACTTTCAGGGAAAGCTAACTTAACGCCCATCGCTGCGGGTAAACCAAAGCCCATAGTGCCTAAACCACCAGAATTTATCCATTGGCGAGGTTTAGCAAACGGATAATATTGCGCAGCGAACATTTGATGTTGGCCAACGTCAGAGCAAACATAAGCTTCGCCTTTAGTGATTTTATACATCGCTTCGATAACGCGCTGTGGTTTTATTTTATCACCTTCTTGCACATAACTTATGCTGTTAACTTCACGCCACTGATTGATTTGTTGCCACCAATTCGCTCTTTCATCTTTGTTTATTTGAAAGTCAGTTTCTGTTAATTCATCTATTAATTGTTGCAAAACAATATCGACCAAACCTACGACCGGAATATGAGCATTTATCGTTTTAGAAATAGAAGTAGGGTCAATATCGACATGAATTATTTTTGCATCAGGGCAGAACTTTTTCACATTATTGGTAACACGGTCATCAAATCGAGCACCAAGGGCAAGAATTACATCCGCATTTGCCATGCTCTTGTTAGCTTCTAAAGAGCCATGCATACCTAACATGCCAATATAGTTTTTATGTGTACCGGAAATTCCACCTAGCCCCATTAATGTATTGGTGATGGGGGCGTCCAATTTTTCAACCAATTGTGTTAATAGCTCTGAAGCATTTGCAATAACGACACCGCCACCAGAATAAACAACTAATCTTTTAGCTTCAGATAAGGTTTTAACGGCTTTTTTAATTTGTTTATGATGGCCTTTAATACTCGGATTGTAAGAACGCATCTTCACATCAGTTTCAATGCTAAATTCCCCCGTACTTGAAGGCATTAATAAATCTTTTGGCAACTCAATAACCACAGGCCCTGGACGTCCAGTGCGAGCAATATAAAAAGCTTTAGCGATAATGTTGGGTATTTCTTCAACCACTCGACAGTTAAAGCTGTGTTTAACTATGGGGCGTGAACAACCAACTATATCGGTTTCTTGAAAAGCATCATCGCCAATTAGGGTGGAAGGTACTTGCCCTGAAAGTACCACCATAGGAATTGAGTCCATGTACGCGGTGGCAATGCCGGTGATACAGTTGGTAGCACCGGGGCCTGAGGTTGCTAATACCACGCCAACTTCTCCTGTAGCACGAGCAAAGCCATCAGCCATATGGGTCGCAGCTTGTTCATGCCGTACGAGTATATGTTCAACCGCACTTTGTCTAAATATAGCATCATAAATATCTAAAACTGTGCCACCTGGATATCCAAATATGTACTTTACATCTAATTCAGCAAGTGCTTTTACCACCATTTCTGCGCCGGTGAATGTCTGAGTTGTCATGAGCTTACCTTTTATAAAATATTATTTATCTAAAGTTTAAAGGAAAAAAAAACCCTCGGTCTTATGCAGAGCGAGGGTTTATTGTATAGGTTTTTTAATTAACTTTTCTTACACACAACACCAGCTCCGCAATGGTTTAATAACCACGACGACAGAGACGAGTACGATGAGTGAAAGAGTGAAATTCATTTTGTTTTGAACTTAAAGTTAATTTATTTATAACTCTATTTTTAAAATGTTTTGCTATGTGTGTCAATAACAAATATCGATATTAGTGATTTTATTAATAACATTTTACGCAGATGTGGAGAATTTAAGTATATAGCAACGATATAACGGTACTACCTTCATTGATAATAATGGTATCACCTTAGTAACCAATTACCGACTCTTACATCCTTTTAATTATTGAAATGCGAAGTTAATCATCTGAAATTAAAGGTTTTTAATGAAGTGCGATTGGCTGGTATATTTGCGGTCAACTTATTAAAGGCACAGTAAATCGAATAGATGGTCGGTCATATATTGAAATCAGTCATTTATTTATAGATCTATTTGGCTTAGCTCGAATCTTTTTAATTTTTCTTTAATTAAGTTTATTTATTCACTAATTATTTATATAAAAAAGAGGATAAATTTCAAATTTTTATTACACTTACCATTAACTTACACACAAAATGAATCAGTAATGTCAAATTTTCTCTTTAAAGACGAATCACCAGATGACACTTGTTCGTCAAAATCAAAGAAAAACAAGGTATGGCGAATACTGGTCATTGATGATGATGAATCTGTTCATCAAGTTACTCGTTTAGTTTTAGCTGACGCCAATATCGAGCATCGCAAATTAGATATTGTTTCTGCATATTCCTCTGAACAAGCCCGTGAGATATTATTAAAAGATGATACTTTTTGTATGGCTTTTGTTGATGTTGTTATGGAAACTGACCATGCAGGTTTAGAGCTTGTTGAATGGATCCGTAATGACTTAAAGAATCAAGCTATACGTTTAATCTTAAGAACAGGGCAGGCGGGTTCTGCCCCTGAGTCCAAGGTTATCAAAGAATTTGATATAAATGATTATAAAGAGAAAACTGATTTTACTTCAGGGAAAATGACAACAACAGTTTATGCGAGTATTCGAGCATATCGCGACATTATGACGATACAGCGTAGCTTAGATGCTTTTAAACAATTGATAAAAGCAACTCATGATCTTTTAAAGATAAACCAATTTAAAGCTTTCGCTTCTGCAGCATTAGATCACTTATTAACACTTATGGAAGTTGATAGTTCCGCACTCTATATTGCTAGGAGCCACATAGAAATCGATGAAACAAGCTCTAATTTGATTATTGCTTGTACCGGGAAATATGTCAGTGAGTCTGATAGTTTAGAGGCTTCTGAAATATCGAATGACGTTAAAACCCTCATTCGAAAATCGTTTGATAATAAAAGCCATTTTATTACCGATGAAGTTTTTGTTGGCTATTATGAAACATCAGTCAATTCAGCTTCAGTCCTTTATATTGAGTTTGAAGATGATGCCGAGCATTTTAAAGCAAATTTAGCTGAACTGTTTGCTACCAATGTTGCACATTTACTCGATATTTTATCTAGAAAGTACGAAGCAGAAAAAACTCAGAAAGAACTGTTATATATTGTCGGTGAAGTTATTGAGGCACGCAGTAAAGATACTGGGTCTCATGTACAACGTGTGGCACTCGTTTGTGAACTATTAGCAACAAAGTTAGGGTTAGATGATGAATTTATCAGTGCTATTCATTTAGCGGCTCCCTTGCATGATATTGGAAAAGTTATTATTCCAAGGGATATTCTTCATAAGCCTGGTAAACTTGATGAGAATGAATGGAATACAATGAAAACTCATGCTGAAGCGGGTTTTCAACTATTGTCGAAATCTAAAACCAATGTATCAAAACTTGGAGCAAGATTAGCGCACTCACATCATGAAAATTGGGATGGTAGCGGTTACCCGGAAGGCTTAAGGGGGGAAAACATTCCGATAGAAGCTCGTATTATGGCTATTGCAGACGTTTTCGATGCATTAGGCTCTGACCG
>Ga0209292_1000658_pt1 | contig 44509 bp, 41 predicted proteins | sample GOMGulsemesocosm_2_FD_184634 | JGI IMG/M metagenome (GOLD analysis project Ga0209292, IMG submission 184634) | Methane-oxidizing microbial communities from mesocosms in the Gulf of Mexico - GOM9C Gulf of Mexico (SPAdes) (version 2) | ecosystem: Environmental > Aquatic > Marine > Cold seeps...
TTTGCAATGAGCACAACTACCAATGGTAGTGATCGTACAATGTTGCCACTTGGCCACTTTGAACGCTTGATGCCTATGGATATCTTGCCAACGCAATTGCTGAGATCTTTGGTTGTTAATGATACAGAGCAAGCGCAGCTGTTAGGTGCACTTGAATTAGACGAAGAAGATTTGTCGCTATGTACCTATAGCTGTTCTGGTAAGTTTGAATATGGCCCTATCCTTAGGGATTGCCTGACTTTGATCGAAAAAGAGGGTTAATTTCATGGGTCTTAGAAAAGTACTTGATAAAATGGAGCCTGAATTTCATTCAGGTGGTAAATACGAAAAATGGTATGCCCTGTATGAAGCAGTAGATACTATTTTCTATCGTCCTAGTTCTGTTACGAAAGGTGGTTCCCACGTTCGTGATGCGGTCGACATGAAGCGTATTATGATCTTGGTATGGATGTGTGCCTTTCCCGCCATGTTCTTTGGTATGTACAACATAGGTTTCCAGGCAAATACAGCCATGGCTACTATGGGTGTAACAGGTGGAAGTACTTGGCAGCATAGCATTATTGGTGCGCTGACAGGCTATGACGCGACCAGTATCTGGGACAATATGATTTATGGCGCTTTGCATTTCTTACCAATTTACCTAGTCGCATTTGCGGTAGGTGGGTTCTGGGAAGTTTTGTTCGCAGCGGTTCGTAAGCATGAAGTAAACGAAGGTTTCTTCGTTACCTCCATCCTATTTGCTCTCTCTTTGCCTGCGACTGTGCCTTTATGGCAAGTGGCGCTGGGTATTACATTCGGTGTAGTACTGGCGAAAGAAGTATTTGGTGGTACAGGTAAGAACTTCTTGAACCCAGCGCTTGCTGGTCGTGCATTCTTGTTCTTCGCTTATCCAGCCGCTATGTCTGGTGATGCAGTATGGACAGCGATTGACGGCTTCTCTGGTGCAACAGCATTGAGTGTTGTCGCGGCAGATGGCGTTCAAAGTTTAGCGGCCCATGGTATTGCATGGTCTGATGCTTTCTTTGGTTTTGTGCAAGGTTCAATGGGTGAAACATCCACTCTAGCCATCATTATTGGTGGTGGTGCTTTGTTGGTTATGCGTATTGCATCTTGGCAGATTGTTGCTGGTGTATTGGTTGGTATGGTTGCAACATCAAGCTTGCTAAACCTTATTGGCTCAGAAACCAATGCAATGTTTGCGACACCTTGGTACTGGCACCTAGTAATGGGTGGTTTTGCCTTTGGTATGATGTTTATGGCGACTGACCCTGTGTCTGCGTCTATGACTCAAAAAGGCAAATGGTTCTACGGTGCACTAATTGGTCTTATGGTTGTGCTGATTCGTGTGGTTAACCCTGCCTACCCAGAAGGTATGATGTTGGCGATTTTGTTTGCAAACTTGTTTGCTCCTTTTATCGACCATTTCATCGTCCAAGCTAACATCAGCAGGAGGAAAGCACGAAATGTCTAGTGGTAACGACAGTACTAAAAAAACGGTTCTGGTTGCGCTGTCTTTGTGCCTTGTATGCTCAGTGTTTGTCGCTGCAGCAGCCGTCGGCCTTAAGCCAATTCAGATGAATAACAAAGATTTGGATCGTAAGAAAAATATTCTTGCAGCAGCAGAGTTGCTAGATCCAGCGGTGTCAATTGATTCAGCGTTTGAAAAAATTGAAACACGCATTATCAATGTTAAAACAGGACAATTTGCATCCCAAGCAGATTTGGATACGGCGGGCATAGATGCTGCGGTATACGATCAAAAAGCGGCAGCAAAAGATCCAGCCTTATCAATTGCCTTAACGGGTGAGCAAGATATCGCGAGCATCAAACGTCGTGCAAACTTTGCGACGGTTTACCTTGTAAAACAGGGTGATGCTATCGAGAAAATCATCTTGCCTGTTCATGGGTACGGCCTATGGTCAACCATGTATGGTTTTATGGCGCTTGAAAGTGATTATCAAACCGTTGTTGGTTTCGGCTTCTATGATCAGGGTGAAACACCTGGATTGGGTGGCGAAGTGGATAATCCTAGCTGGAAAGCACTTTGGAAAGGTAAAGAAGTTTATAACGACCAAGGTGAAGCTGTTCTAGGTTTGGCAAAAGGCGCTGTTGATAAAGCAGATCCTGCTGCGAAATTTAAAGTCGATGGCTTATCTGGTGCGACTTTAACAAGTCGTGGTGTAACTAATCTGGTTCACTACTGGTTAGGTAATGAAGGCTTTGGTCCTTTCTTAGCAAACTTGCGCGGTGAAGGAGCTTAATTATGTCTGAAGTTAGAAAAGTCTTATTTACGCCGATTTTTAGCAATAACCCAATTGCACTACAAATTTTGGGTATTTGTTCTGCGTTGGCGGTAACAAGTAGTTTGAGCGTAAGTTTTGTTATGGCGATAGCCTTAACAATGGTAACTGCGTTCTCTAACTTGTTTATCTCTGTTATACGAAGCAACATTCCAAGCAGTATTCGTATCATTGTACAAATGATCATTATTGCATCCTTGGTAATTGTGGTTGACCAGGTTTTAAAAGCGTTTGCTTTTGAGATCTCTAAACAGCTATCTGTTTTTGTTGGTTTGATCATCACTAACTGTATCGTTATGGGTCGTGCTGAAGCCTATGCCATGAAAAATGGCCCGGTAATGAGTTTCATCGACGGTATTGGTAATGGTCTTGGTTACAGTATCATGTTGATCATTGTTGCTTTCTTCCGTGAGCTATTAGGTGCTGGTAAATTGTTTGGTGTTGAAATCTTCACCACAGTTCAAAACGGCGGCTGGTATCAGCCAAACGGATTGATGCTGCTACCACCAAGTGCTTTCTTTGTGATTGGTTTGGTTATCTGGGCACTACGTGCTTGGAAAACAGATCAAGTTGAAGAGGCGGATTTCAAAATTGTGGCCAATTCTAAAGCGCAGGAGGCTCTATAATGGAACATTATATTAGCTTATTCATTAAGGCTGTTTTTGTTGAGAACATGGCGTTAGCCTTCTTCTTGGGTATGTGTACTTTCTTGGCTTTGTCCAAAAAAGTAGAAACCGCAATTGGTCTTGGTGTTGCTGTTATCGTTGTATTGGCAATCACTGTCCCTTTAAACAACCTTATCTATACCAATTTATTGGCTGATGGGGCGCTTGAGTGGGCTGGTTTACCTGGTGTTGATCTAAGTTTTCTTGGTCTATTGAGTTACATTGGTGTTATTGCAGCAGCAGTACAGATCCTCGAGATGTTACTTGATAAATACATGCCAGCGCTTTACAACGCATTGGGTGTGTTTTTACCATTGATCACAGTGAACTGCGCCATCATGGGTGCGTCATTGTTCATGGTTGAGCGTGACTATAACTTTGGTGAAAGTGTTGTCTATGGTGTGGGTGCTGGTGTTGGTTGGGCTCTTGCAATTGCAGCGTTAGCTGGAATTCGTGAGAAGCTTAAGTACTCTGATGTACCTGTTGGTCTTCGTGGTTTAGGTATTACCTTTATCACTGTTGGACTAATGAGTTTGGGCTTCATGTCATTCTCTGGTGTTCAGCTGTAAGTAGCTGGCCAAGAATAACCAAGAAAAAGGTTTAAATAGATGCTGAACTTAGAAATCATTCTAGGTGTGGTGATGTTCACAGCAATCGTATTGGCGTTGGTAGCTATCATTTTGGTAGCCCGCGCACGATTAGTGAGTTCTGGTGACATCACGATACGACTAAATGGCGAAAAAGAAATTAAAGTAGCGGCAGGCGGTAAATTGCTGCAAACCCTAGCTGAAAAAGGCGTCTTCTTGTCGTCAGCTTGTGGTGGCGGTGGTACGTGTGCTCAGTGTAAATGTAAGGTTCTTGAAGGTGGCGGCTCTATGCTTGCGACTGAGTCCTCTCATTTCACGCGCCGTGAAGAAAAAGAAGGTCAACGCCTTTCATGTCAGGTTGCTGTTAAGCAAGACATGGAAGTGGAAGTGCCTGAAGAAGTATTTGGTGTTAAAGCATGGGATTGTACCGTTGAGTCCAACCCTAACTTGGCAACCTTTATAAAAGAGTTAACATTGAAACTTCCAGAAGGTGAAAATGTTGATTTCCGTGCCGGTGGTTATGTGCAGCTAGAAGCACCTGCTCACACGGTTCACTATAAAGACTTTGATATTGAAGAAGAATATCGTGGTGATTGGGATAAGTTTAATTTGTGGAAGTTCTCTTCTACAGTGACTGAGCCTGTTATCCGAGCTTATTCAATGGCTAACTATCCTGAAGAACGTGGTTTGGTTAAGTTTAATATTCGTATTGCTTCGCCACCACCTGGTAAGGATGAGTTGCCACCAGGTCAAATGTCTTCATACGTATTTAGCCTTAAACCAGGTGATACAATTAAAGTATACGGTCCTTTTGGTGAGTTCTTCGCTAAAGATACCGATGCTGAAATGGTATTTATCGGTGGTGGTGCAGGTATGGCGCCAATGCGCTCTCATATCTTCGACCAGCTTAAACGTTTGAATTCAACGCGTAAAATGTCTTTCTGGTATGGTGCTCGTAGTTTGCGTGAAGCTTTCTACAGTGATGAGTATGATATGCTGCAAAGCGATAATGAGAACTTTAAGTGGCACCTTGCCCTTTCAGATCCTCAGCCAGAAGATAACTGGGAAGGTTATCAAGGGTTTATTCATAATGTGCTTTATGAAAACTACTTGAAAGATCACCCTGCACCTGAAGATTGTGAGTTTTACATGTGTGGGCCGCCAATGATGAACTCGGCGGTTGTACAGATGTTGCTTGATCTTGGTGTTGAGAATGAGAATATCTTGCTAGATGACTTTGGTGGGTAAAACTGCCTAGTTGATAAAGACCCACCCCTTGGTGGGTCTTTATTTTTAATGCATTAAAATATCAAAAGAAATTTATGTCTAGAAAAATCATTTTAATTGCAGGTGCTATTTTAGCCTTTGCAATGATTGTTAGAACGTTCTCATTTACCCCTGAATTGGTTGGCTTTTCTGGTCCTACAATGGGCACTACTTATACAGTAAAGTTTTATACCAACGAGAATATGGATTCAGCGTGGCAGTATAAAAACGATGTTGATGCTGTGTTAGCTCGAATAAATGAACTGATGTCGACCTATGATCCAGAATCAGAGCTTTCGCGTTTTAATCAGTCACCAATTAATACTGAGATGCAAATTTCTTCTGACCTTGCCTATGTTATAGATCAGGCAGTCATGATTAGTAAAATGTCTAATGGTGAATATGATGTCACCGTGGGACCCTTAGTAAACTTGTGGGGATTTGGTCCTGGCAAGAAAACAGATACTTTACCCAGTGATGAAAAAATCGTCAGTGCACAACAAAAAGTAGATTTTTCAGCGATAGATTTAAATGGCCAAACGCTGTCTAAAACAAAAGATATCTATATTGATTTATCATCCATTGCCAAGGGGTATGGGGTGGATAAGGTTGCTAAAAAATTAGAGCAGCTTGGCATTGAGTCCTACCTTATTGAGGTTGGCGGTGAAATAGTCTCCAAAGGATTGAAGCCTGATGGCGGGCCATGGCGTGTTGCAATAGAGAGCCCCAATGGTGGTCATAGTGTGGTCCAAAAAGTGGTCGAGTTGGCAGATGTTGCGATAGCCACATCAGGTGACTATCGTAATTATTTTGAAAGGAATGGTGTTAGATACTCCCATACGATCAACCCAAAAACAGGTAAGCCGATTACGCACAGATTAGTGTCTGTTACCGTAATCGAAAAGAATGCGACGCTAGCCGACGGTTTTGCTACTGCTATTACTGTGTTGGGCCCAGATAAAGGGTTAGTATTTGCACAAGACAATGGTTTGGCCGTTTATATGTTGGTGAAAGAAGATTTGGGTTTTGTTGAGTTCTACTCAAGCGCGTTTGAGCCTTATTTAAACGCACAATAGATTTATTAATTTTGAAATGTGAGGTGATTCTATGCTTACGATAGTGTTGGCATTTGTCGTTATGTTGTTGCTGGTCGCTGCTATGGCGGTTGGAGTGCTTATGGGTCGCAAGCCAATTTCTGGTTCTTGCGGTGGTATGAGTGCGCTAGGTATGGAAGTCGCATGTGATATCTGCGGTGGTGACAAAGGGAAGTGTGACGAAGAGAACGATAATGTAGTTGCAGCTGTTCAGTCCGATGATCAGTTTTACGATGCGTCCAAGTAAATAAAGATAAGGGGATACTATGACGACTAGGCATTACGATGTCGTGGTTTTAGGTACGGGTCCTGCGGGTGAAGCCGCTGCGATGAATGCAGCGAAAGCGGGTAAGCGAGTGGCTGTTGTTGAGGCAAGTGATCAGGTTGGGGGGAGTTGTACTCACCTGGGGACGATTCCATCCAAGGCACTTAGGCATGCTGTTAAAGAGATTATCGTATTTAATACTAACCCCATGTTCCGTGATATTGGTGAGCCACGCTGGTTCTCCTTTCCAAAAGTTCTTAAGCACGCTAACAATGTAATAGGTAAGCAGGTTAAAAGCCGTACCGAATACTATGCTCGTAACCGAATCGATATTTACTTCGGTCGCGGTAAGTTCAGTGATGCAAATACGATTGAAGTTGCGACTGAGCAAGGACCTGAGCTGCTTGAAGCTGAAAAAATTGTTATAGCAACAGGCTCAAGACCTTATCGCCCAGTGGATATCGACTTTGACCACCCGAGAATTTATTGTTCTGATACCATTCTTAGTTTAAGTCACACACCAAGAACCATTATTATTTATGGTGCGGGTGTCATCGGGTGTGAATATGCATCTATCTTTTGTGGTCTTGGTGTTCGTGTCGAACTGATTAATCCAGGTCCTAAACTATTAAGCTTCTTGGATGATGAAATTACCGATGCACTGAGTTATCACTTGCGTGACAACGGTGTTTTAATTCGCCATAACGAATCGTACGAGAGGATTGAAAGTACGGATCGTGGTGTCGTGATGCACTTGAAATCAGGCAAGAAGATGCGTGCAGATGCATTCTTGTTCTGTAATGGTCGTTCAGGTAATACGGATGGTATGGGGCTTGACGTCGCAGGTATTGAGGCTAACAGTCGTGGACAATTGGCAGTTAAAGACAATTACCAAACCTCTGTTGAGCATATCTATGCTGCGGGTGACGTAATTGGCTGGCCAAGTCTTGCGAGTGCGGCTTACGACCAAGGTCGATCTGTTGCTGCTAATATGTATGGGTTAGAAGGCGGTCACTTCATTAGTGAAGTGCCAACTGGGATTTATACTATTCCTGAAATCAGTTCAATTGGTAAAAATGAAGCAGAATTAACAGCAGAAAAAGTACCTTATGAAGTGGGGCGTGCTTTCTTTAAGCATACAGCACGAGCTCAAATCACCAATGAAGGTGTGGGTATGCTGAAGATTTTGTTCCATCGCGAAACCTTGGAGCTTTTGGGAGTCCATTGTTTTGGTGACCAAGCGTCAGAGATTGTACATATCGGTCAAGCAATCATGAAGCAAGAGGGTGAGGCTAACTCACTTAAATACTTCTTGAATACGACCTTTAACTACCCAACGATGGCTGAAGCTTATCGAGTGGCGGCGTTAAATGGCTTTAACCGTGTTTTCTAAATAGCTCGCTATTTATCTTGGTTAGAGTTGATGTAAAAAAAGCGCCCTAGGCGCTTTTTTTACATCTGGATGTTTTATCTGTTCAAGGTCTAGCTGCCTTTTACCGCATAAATGCCCGGCAGGTTACGAAAATAGCCCTTGTAGTCCATGCCGTATCCAAATAAAAATCTGTCATCCACATCAATGCCGACATAATCGGGTCTCATCTCGACCTTTCTATCATGTAATTTATTAATAATGGTGGCGGTATAGACCTTAGATGCACCATGATTTTTGAACCAATCACTGATGGCTTTTAGTGTGTGGCCTTGATCAAAAATATCATCGATAACTAAAATATCTCTATTTTCTAATTCTGATTGTGGGTAGCACAGCCATTTTAATGCATCACCTTGTGTTTCCATGCCGTATCGAGTGGCATGAATAAAGTCTATTTCTAAGGGGAAGTGCAATCTTTGTAATAGTGCAGAACCCGGAATAAGAGCGCCATTCATCACGCAAACAACAAGGGGGAGCTTTTCACTTAGCTCATGACTGATATTAACCGCCATTTTATCAAGGATGCTATTAAGCTCTTCTTCACTAACCAAGCAATCTGCTTCGTTTAGTACTGTATTAAGTTGTTCAATTTTAGTCTTCATTTAAGTTAACTCTGTAGGTTTGGGCAAAGTTTACAACATGGCGCTGTCTTTGCTAAGGCTTTGTTTGTGTAAGGCTGCATTTAGACTGGCAGAAGCAAGGATGATGGACCAGCTGATTTGTAACCAAATAATAAGGGTTGGAAGAGCAGCAAATGCCCCATAAATAATCTGATAGCTGGTGAATAATTGGGCGAAAGAGCTAAAAATATAATTACTTACCCCTAAAAGGAGAGTGCCTGCTAATGATGCGATGGCTGTCAGTTTGAATTGGGTGTGAGTATTGGGTGTAAGATAGTTGAAGGTGAAGAGCAGCAAAAAATACAGGATAAATGAGCTAAGGCTCGCCAGTTGGCTTAAATAGGTAGCAATTTCGATCCCTTGCCACTTTAGCGTCAATAGCGTGCCGTAAATGCTAAGCCCTAAACCTAATAAAATGGGGCCTAAAGTTAACATTGCCCAATAGGTTAAAAGCCGCTCTTTGATGTTTCTGTTTGCTTTGATTTGCCAAATAGATTGTATGGCTTGTTCGCAGCTGTTTAAAAGTAGTAGGGCGCTAATGATTAAAATAATGATGCCTAAAATGGGCAGGTTCTTGGCTTGCTCGGAAAAGTCGATTAAATAAGGCAGTATTATTTCGCTACTGCCAGGCGCTAAGTGGCTTTGTAATAATTCTATGATATTTGATTGCATGGTTTTTAGTGCTGGGGTGAAGCCAAGAATGCCCAGAATGATGGTGATGATAGGGACAGCCGCTAATAAGCTGGCTAGAGTCAGTTGATAAACACGTAAAGAGGCATTAGCTTGAAGGAACAGAGTAAAGCTAGTGTCTAAATGTTTTTTAATATCACGTACTAAAGTATTAAGCATAAGGTAAAAATGTCCCTGGTGTTTAACTTTTAAACAGCTTTTTCTGGTTATCAATAAAACTTAAAAAAATGATGCATATTTATGATTTTATTTGGTTTTTTTGATTATATTTGAGTCTGTAAGCGTTGCGCCAAGTATAAGCTTCTTGTATTATCTCTCGCATCTTTTTTAGCGGTAATTTTACTCTTTAGCGATCGGGAAAGTCATTTTGATCAAAAAATAGTAAATTATATTAAGCATATTGATATTTTAACTTAAAATGTCCTGCTTTTTATAAAGACCCTGTTGACGCAGGCGTTAGCTTCCCTATAATAGCCCACCACGAAAAAGCAATAAGTAATGCGCCTGTAGCTCAGTTGGATAGAGCATCCGCCTTCTAAGCGGAGGGCCAGGGGTTCGAATCCCTTCAGGCGCACCATTCATCTTATTGCTAATAATCAACTTAATTTTTTATGCTTTACTGTCATTATTTGCTCGTGAATGGATGTCTTTCCATTGAAACTCGACAAGGATAGTAAGGTTCCCAAGGGGAGTTATATGCAAGTTTCCGTAGAGACAACATCGACAATTGAACGCGTTCTTACTATTAGTGTTCCTGCTGCTCGTATCGAAGAAAAAGTAAGCGCAGAAGTTGCTAAAACTGCGAAAACTGTCCGTATTGATGGCTTCCGTCAAGGTAAGGTTCCAGTTAGCGTTGTTAAAAAGCGTTACGGTCAAGGTATTCGTTTAGAAGCTGTTGAGCAAATTATGCGTGATGCATATGTTGAAGCAGTTCAAAAAGAAGATTTGCAGCCAGCTGGCATGCCTTCTATCGAACCTAAGAAAATGGATGAAGGTGCTGACCTTGAATTCGTTGCTAAAGTAGAAGTTTATCCTACAATCGAATTAAACGATCTTTCAGCTATTACAGCAGAGCGCGTTCTTTCTGAAGTAACTGAAGCTGATCTTGCTACTATGCTTGAAACTTTGCGTAAGCAAAATGCAGAGTGGAATGCAGTTGAGCGTGAAGCTGCTGATGGCGATCAAGTTGTAATCGATTTTGTTGGTTATCTTGGTGAAGAAGCGTTTGAAGGTGGATCTGCTGAAGCTCATAAACTTGTGCTGGGTTCGGGTACTATGATTCCTGGCTTTGAAGACGGTGTTCTAGGTGCTAAAGCAGGCGAAGAGCGTACTATCTCTGTTACCTTCCCTGATGATTACCAAGCTGAAAACCTAAAAGGTAAAGAAGCAAGCTTCAAGATTACTGTTACTGAAGTCGCTGAACAAGTTTTGCCTGAACTAGACGATGCTTTTGTTGAGAAATTTGGTTTAGCTGAAGGTACACTTGACGCATTGCGTGCTGAAGTTCGTAAGAACATGGAACGTGAATTGAGCCAAGCTGTTAAAGGCAAGCTTAAAACAGGTTTGTTTGATTCTTTGGTTGAACTTAATCCAATCGAAGTGCCTCAAACTGTTGTTGATCAAGAGATTGACGTGCTACGTAAACAAGCTGCTCAACAGTTTGGTGGTGAAGGTTTTGATGCGTCTCAGCTTCCTGGTGAATTATTTCAAGAAGAAGCAAGCAAACGCGCTAAACTAGGTTTGTTGATTTCAGAAATTGTTAAAGTTAACGACATTAAAGTTGAAGATGATCGTGTTCGTGCATTCTTGGAAGATATGGCGCAAGCTTACCAAGAGCCACAACAAGTTATTGACTTCTACTTGAAGAACAAAGAGCAACTTTCACAAGTTCAATCTGCTGTACTTGAAGAGCAAGTTATTGATAAACTGCTAGAATCTGCTCAAGTGACTGAAGTTACTTTGGGTTACGAAGATGCTATTAAGCCAAACGCACCCGCTACTGTTGAAGTAGAGGAAGGCGAAGAAGCATAAGATAACTCTTATCTTTCTATTTAAGGCCGACATAGCAAATGCTATGTCGGCTTTTTTGTTTTAAGGAATGGAATATGAATTTGACGAATCCAACGACTGGTCCTGTTGCAATCACGAGTGCAGGCCTAGTGCCTATGGTAATCGAGCAAACTGCTCGTGGTGAGCGCTCTTTTGATATTTATTCGCGCTTACTCAAAGAACGCGTTATATTTCTGGTGGGTCAGGTAGAAGACCATATGGCCAATTTGGTTGTAGCTCAGCTATTATTTTTAGAATCTGAGAACCCAGAAAAGGATATTCATTTATATATTAATTCACCGGGTGGTTCTGTGACTGCTGGGATGTCTATTTACGATACTATGCAGTTTATAAAGCCAGATGTTAGTACTATGTGTATTGGCCAAGCTGCAAGTATGGGTGCATTACTGTTAACCGCAGGTGCTGCGGGTAAACGTTACTGCCTACCAAATTCACGCGTTATGATTCACCAGCCATTGGGTGGTTATCAGGGACAGGCTTCTGATATTGAAATTCATACTCGTGAAATTTTAAGTATCAAACATAAGTTGAATGAAATTATTTCATTCCATACTGGTAAACCTATTGAAGAAGTTGCTGAAGATACGGATCGTGATAACTTTATGGATCCAACGACAGCAAAAGAATATGGGTTGATTGACGATATAATGTTAAAACGCGAAGTTTAATTGGTGAATTTTAATGTCAGACGATAAGTTCAGTCGAGGAGAGAACTCCGATCGGCTTTTATATTGCTCTTTTTGTGGCAAGAGTCAGGATGAAGTTAAGAAGTTGATTGCTGGTCCTTCAGTTTATATTTGCAATGAGTGTGTTGATTTGTGTAATAACATCATCACCCAAGAGCTTTTGCAAAGTGATGAGACGAGTGAAGAAAGTGAAGCGCTTCCGGCGCCAGCTAAGCTTAAATTTGCGCTTGATGAATATGTCATCGGTCAAGAAAAAGCGAAGCGTGTATTAGCTGTTGCGGTTTACAATCACTACAAACGATTGAAACATCAAGGCAAAAAAGAGGGTGTTGAGTTGGGTAAGAGTAATATCTTACTCATAGGTCCAACTGGTAGTGGTAAAACACTCTTGGCTCAAACTCTAGCGCGCGTTTTGGATGTGCCTTTTACTATTGCGGATGCAACCACATTAACTGAAGCGGGTTATGTTGGTGAAGACGTTGAGAACATCATTCAAAAGCTATTGCAGAAATGTGATTATGATGTTGAAAAAGCGCAGCGCGGTATCGTCTATATCGATGAAATTGATAAAATTTCACGTAAGTCTGATAACCCTTCTATTACACGTGATGTATCGGGTGAAGGTGTGCAGCAAGCCTTGCTTAAACTGATTGAAGGTACAGTTGCGTCTGTTCCTCCTCAAGGTGGGCGTAAACACCCTCAGCAAGAGTTCTTGCAAGTAGATACCTCAAATATCTTATTTATTTGTGGTGGTGCGTTTGCAGGCTTAGATCGTGTTATTAGCGATCGTACAGAAAAAGGCAGTATTGGTTTCTCTGCTGTTGTGAAGAGCAAAGAAGAAGATAAAGTCTTCTCTAAAACTGTGCACAATGTTGAAACTGAAGATTTGGTGAAATTCGGATTGATTCCAGAATTTGTCGGACGATTGCCGGTTGTTGCGACGTTAGCTGAGTTAGATGAAGAGGCCCTTATCACCATTTTAAGTGAGCCTAAAAACGCATTGACTAAGCAGTATCAGCACCTATTCGAATTAGAAGGTGTTGAGCTTGAATTTACGATCGAGTCCTTACAGGCAGCTGCCGAGCTTGCGCTTGATCGTAAAACAGGTGCTCGTGGTCTGAGAAGTATCTTGGAGTCTGCTTTATTGGATTGCATGTATGACCTGCCATCACGCTCTGATGTGGTGAAGGTGGTTATGGATGCTAATTCAATGAAGGGTGAGACTGCTCCCCTTATGCTTTTAGAGAAGGGAGATGAGGCAGTTAATAATTAATGAAAGAAAATTAACTTTCGTATTATTTTTGTTCTCACGCGATTCAAAGAGAAGGCGACACCTCAGGGTGTTGTCTTTTTTTTTGCGCTGATATCAGTGTTTGAGTGCTTTACAAGATAGGTGATGTCAGTCAGTCTAGTATTCTTTACTATATTTAATTGATGCATTTTACATTTGTCACCCATAAGAGCTTGTTTTTTCATATCCTGCCCTTATGTCTTCTGGATAACTTGATATAAGCGCCTTTATTTTTTATGCGCACTAATTGGAATCTATTATGTCTGAATTATTAACCTTACCAATGTTGCCTTTGCGTGATGTGGTTGTTTATCCGCATATGGTATTGCCTTTGTTTGTCGGACGAGCTAAATCCATTTCTGCGTTAGAAAAGGCGATGGAAAATGATAAACATGTTTTTTTAGTTGCTCAGCAGGATGCCTCTAAAGACAACCCTGAAAAAGAAGATCTTTATGAGATTGGAACAACGGCAAAAGTAATGCAGTTGCTTCGCCTACCTGACGGCACTGTTAAGGTGTTGGTTGAAGGGGGTGTTAGAGCTAGGTTATCAAGCCTAGTGGATGAGGGAGACCTTGTTCAAGCGGTTGTTATTCCAATGGAAGAAGCGGTTGAGGAAGAGGGGACTGATTATGGCCCAATGCGCGCCGCTTTATTAAAACAGCTTGATGAATATGTTTCTGGCAGTAAAAAAATCCCAAGTGAAGTTGTCACTTCGGTTAAGGCGATTGAAGAGTTAGGCTCACTGATTGACAGCATTGCAGGTCATATGAGCTTAAAGCTTGAAGATAAGCAGCAGCTGCTTGAAGCATCGTCTTTGATTGACCGCGGTGAATACTTGATTGCTTTGATGGATGGCGAACTTGATATCGCACACCTTGAAAAGAGCATTCGCAGCCGTGTTAAAAAGCAAATGGAAAAAAGCCAGCGTGAGTACTATTTGAATGAGCAAATGAAAGCCATTCAAAAAGAGCTGGGTGATATGGATGAAGGCAGTAATGAGCTAGACATATTGCAGGAAAAAATCAAAGAATCCGGTATGAGCAAAGAAGCGGCCGAAAAAGCGGACGCTGAGCTTAAAAAGTTACGCATGATGTCGCCTATGTCTGCTGAAGCCACTGTGGTGAGAGGTTATATCGATTGGTTGTTATCTCTACCTTGGAAGCAAAGAAGCAAGGTTAGAAATGATCTGGCGTATGCTGAGAAAGTTTTGAATCAAGACCATTATGGGCTTGAGGACGTTAAGGAGCGTATTTTAGAGTTTCTAGCGGTTCAACAAAGGGTTAAGAAGGTAAAAGGGCCTGTGCTTTGTCTTGTGGGGCCACCGGGTGTGGGTAAAACCTCACTGGGACAGTCCATTGCCAAAGCTGTGAATCGTAAATATATTCGCATGTCTTTAGGTGGTGTTCGCGATGAAGCAGAGATACGCGGGCATAGACGTACCTATATAGGCTCAATGCCAGGTAAGCTCTTGCAGAAGCTTGCAAAAGTTAAAGTTAAAAACCCTCTTTTCTTGTTGGATGAAATTGACAAGATGGGTATGGATCAACGTGGTGATCCTGCTTCAGCTTTATTAGAAGTATTAGATCCAGAGCAAAACCATACATTTAATGATCACTACCTTGAAGTTGATTACGATTTATCCGATGTGATGTTTATTTGTACGTCAAATAGTATGAATATTCCTGGTCCCTTGTTAGATCGAATGGAAGTTATTCGTATTCCTGGTTATACGGAAGATGAAAAACTGAATATCGCACTAAGGTACTTATTGCCTAAACAAATTAAATTATCGGGTCTGAAAAATAGCGAAATCGAGGTCTCTAATGAGGCTTTAATGGACCTGATTCGTTATTACACCAAGGAAGCAGGTGTACGTGGGTTAGAGCGTGAATTGAGCAAAGTGTGCCGTAGGGTAGTTAAAAAGCAAGCTTTAACCAAAAATAATGATGTAATTTCTGTCACCAAAGAAAACCTAGAAGACTTTTCTGGTGTGAAGCGTTTTAGTTACGGTAAAGCCGAAGTTAAGAACCAAATTGGTCAAGTTACTGGTTTGGCATGGACCTCTGTTGGTGGTGAACTGTTGACGATTGAAGCCGCTGGTATGGCGGGTAAAGGGCGTCATGTTAAAACCGGTTCACTGGGTGATGTGATGCAAGAATCTATTCAGGCGGCGCTAACGGTTGTGCGTAGCCGGGCAATCGGTTTAGGCATAGCTGAAGACTTTCATGAGAAGGTAGATTTACATGTTCACGTGCCTGAAGGGGCTACACCAAAAGATGGTCCGAGTGCAGGTATAGCAATGTGTACAGCGATTGTCTCAGTCTTGGCTAAGGTGCCTGTAAAGGCCTCCGTTGCCATGACAGGTGAAATCACCTTGCGTGGAGAAGTTTTACCTATCGGTGGGCTTAAAGAGAAGCTTTTGGCGGCTCATCGAGGAGGCATTAAGACAGTTATTATCCCTCACGAAAATACCCGTGACCTAAAAGAAATTCCGGATAATATTAAAGCAGACATCGAAATTGTACCGGTTAAGTGGATTGATGAAGTGCTAGATGTGGCTTTAGAGTATATTCCTTCACCAAAAACAGAAAAAAGTCCTACATCGGCTGAAAAAACTGTTGATGAACAAGAAGCTGTGAGTCATCATTAGGTCAAACACCATATTGACATGGGGTGGGTTGGGCTTGTATAAATGCTCAACCTTTCAGCATTGGTATGCTGATAGTTTATTATGGAACCACGAGAATACTGAAGGGGTACAACGTGAATAAATCTGAACTTATTGATGCAATTGCAGCATCTGCTGATCTTTCAAAAGCGGCTGCAGGTAATGCTCTAGACGCAACACTTGAAGCAATCACTGGCGCATTGGCTAAAGGCGACCAAGTAACTCTAGTTGGCTTTGGTACTTTTGCAGTTAAAGATCGTGCTGCACGTACTGGTCGTAATCCACAAACTGGCGAAGAAATTGCTATTAAAGCGGCTAAAGTTCCTGGTTTTAAAGCGGGTAAAGGCCTTAAAGACTCAGTTAACTAAGTGAGTTTTAGGAGCAGTAGTTCAGTTGGTTAGAATACCTGCCTGTCACGCAGGGGGTCGCGAGTTCGAGTCTCGTCTGTTCCGCCATTAAACGAAAGGGTGTGCTCCTTAATAGGGGCACACCTTTTTTTATATAATCACAATTTAACATGGAGGCAGCATGCTCCAAGATATAAGAGATAAGTCACAAGGTATTGTCGTAAAGATAATTATAGGTTTTATAGTGGTGACTTTCGCTCTGTTTGGAGTGGATGCACTTGTAACAGGTTTTACGACATCGGATACGGTTGCTGAAGTAGATGGCGTAGAGATAACTCGAACTGAGTTGTTACGATCTGCTGAAATTCAAAGACGTCAATTAATTTCAATGATGGGTGGTCAAATTGATCCAGCCTTGTTGGAAGATACTTTATTGCAACGTCGTGCTTTGGATGAACTCATTCAACGAGCTGTTTTGACGAATAATGCTAATGACATGAACTTGGCTGTGTCGGACTCTCAAGTTGATCAATATTTAATTCAGGCTGAACAGTTCCAAACTGACGGTCAATTTGATCAAAATAAGTATCTAAACTTTATTCAAACCTTGGGTTACACACCGTTAGCGTTTAAACAAAGAATCAAACAAGATATTTTATTGCAGCAAGGACGTATCGCTTTATCTAGCTCTGATTTTGTATTAGCAAATCAAGTTGATCAGGTACTGAAACTGCAAAATCAGCAACGTAGTTACGACTATATTCGTTTCTCTTTAGATAAAGAAGTGAAAGCGACACAAGTGTCAGATGCTGAAATTAAAAGTTATTTTGATGCAAACACTCAGTCTTTCCAAAATCCTGAGCAGGTTAAACTTGATTATGTGATTATCTCCTCTGTTGATTTTCAGGACAAAGTGAGTGTTTCAAGTGCTGAATTAGATCAGGCTTATCAATCAGCAACATCGGGTGCTCCCAAAGAAGAGCGTTTAGCGTCTCATATATTGATTGAAGCGAACGAAGAGCGTACTGATGACGAAGCCCGTGCTTTGGCTCAGGAAATAAAAGATAAAATTGATTCTGGCGCTAAATTCCAAACCTTGGCAAAAAAATACTCAGACGATCTAGGGTCTAAAAACCTAGGTGGTGATCTGGGGTATGTTAGCCCAGGTATGATGGTGCCAGAGTTTGAGAACGTCTTGTATAGTATGGTTGTTGATCAAGTATCATCGGTTGTGGAGACAGAGTTCGGTTATCATTTAATTGAACTTAGAGAAATTACCAATGTTGATACGCCAAGCCTGGCACAGATGGAACCTGAGCTGAGACAGGAAATCATAGACCGTAAAGCACAAGATGCCTTGTTAAGTGCTCAGGAAGACATCACTGATCTAGCTTATGCGAGTGACGATCTGGATACATTAGCCAAAGAGTATAATGTGAACATTATGCATTCAGACTGGTTTGGTAGGCAAGGTGGTCAAGAGTTGATCTCTTCTAATGCGTCATCGATAGCGGCAGCATTTAGTCCTGAGCTTCTCGAAGATGGTCTTAACAGTGGTTTAATTGAGCTTAACGAAGAGCAGGTTGCTATTGTTCGTATTAATGAACATAAAGCGCAATCTGATATGGATTTGGAACACGCTAAAAGCGATGTTAAGACCATTCTACTAAGTGAAAAAGCGACAGCTAATCTAGAGCTTAAAGCGAACAGCATGATACAAGATAGTAATAAAGATGCTTGGACGCATGTTGAACTTGCTAATCGTGGTCGTGATGACGTGAGTGAGATAGTGTTTAAAATGGCACGCCCTCAAGCGGATCAAGTGACGACAAAAGTTCAAAGTCTAAATGATGGTGATCTTGTCTTGGTGAGTTTGTTGCAAGTCAAAGACGGTGAAACGGGTGAAGATGAAGCGCAACGTGATTATATCGAACGTTACCTTAATCAAAGTGCCGTTTCTCTGGCTATTGCGGCCCATCAAGCAGCCTTAGAAAATGCAGCAGAGGTAGAGAGATAGTTATTATCTAGTTATTTTGGTGCATAAAAAAACCCATCTAATGATGGGTTTTTTTATGTTTAAAATAGACTGTTAGTTATTTTCAAACCAGCTAATATTAGGTGCAAAAAAAGCCTGCCCCGTCACCGCCTTTGTATAATTCATGAGCTTATCTGTGTGGCCTGACCCATCTCCAAGCATCATATTTTCTAACATCTTACTGAAGTTAACAGGGCTGTTGCAGTAACTGGCAAATAATAAGCCTGCCTCAGACAGGCTTGCGTAGGGCATGCTGTGACGTAATATCTCTAACCCTTCCCCGTTTATTCCTTTGGCGGATGCTCGTTTGGTGTGAGCTGTCAGGGGCTTATTTTGGCTTTTATATTCAATGTTCTCTTCTTTGGTTCTGCCCATTATGTCTTCTTGTTCTTTTACCGGTAACGTTTGCCAGTTATTTAGGTTGTGGACAAAGCGTTGTAGGTGTAGATATGAACCATTGGCAAATGCGGCATCATCTTCTTTGTTGACCAGGGCAACCTTGGCTCTATGATTGCCTTCTGGGTTTTCTGTACCGTCGACAAAACCGGTTAAATCACGACTATCTAGGTATTTAAAGCAAGACACCTCTTCGACTATTTCAACAAAATTTGAGAGTAGCTCCATTAAGGATTTTGCTAGTAAATAGGTTAAATCTCGACGATTAGAGCGTATGTGTAGGAGTAGGTCTACAGGCGTGACAGGTGTTGGAGGAATCGTATTAATATTTGGGAAAGGGCTAAGTTCTTTAGGTTGTGATTGAGTGTCCACTTCTTGCCAAAACTCACTACCAATTGCAATGACAGCATGGGGATTGCTGGCCGCATGGGTTTGTTGAAAGCGAGCAATGATTTTTTGGGCTTGATTAAGCTGCGACCTGATCACATTTCTTTTATTAACAAGTACATTCAAGGTAATAAACAAGGCATCAGAATTTGGTGCGGCGGTTATGCCTGATTGATAAATATTCGACAAAATAAACTCCTAGGCAGCATCAAGGTGGCTCGATGCTGCTATTAGGTTAAAAATTAGGGTATAAGGTTTTTAATTTACTGGACTGACTTGGTTTTTCTTCACCACTGTAAAACTCTTCAAGGGCATCAGCGAGGTCGTTTCCATCCCATTCAATCGAGGCGGTATTTGAATACATTATAAGCTCAGCTTCCATGAGGAGTTGGCTCAGGGTCGATGATTCACTTAAGCGCTTGATGTCGTCAAGACCATTAATTTTATCTTCTCCCCAGCGATGCCTAGCCCATTCAAGACTTTTACCTCTAAGGGACTTAAGGTCATGGGTTTTACAGGCATAGATGAGATCTTGGTACGCACTTTTTTCATCTTGCGTATTTAAGGGGGCAAACACTTGAAGTGTTGGCACTTCATTCTCTTTTGTATCGACGCTTGTTTTACGCTTTTTAATCATTAACACAATGGCGCTAATTAATGTGACGCTCGCAATTATCGTCAGTACTGTGATTAGGATGCCCTTTAGGCTCCAACTTTGATTGCCATCATTGATAGTAAGGTCGACGCTGGTATGTGATTCCTCTTGCGCCTTTTCACTGTTTTTATCCTTAGGTTTTGCTAAGGAAATGGGGGCAACTGAGCCTGTTTGGGGAGCAAGTAGTTTTTTTGCTTGAGCGTTATTGAGCGTGCCATTGAGAGCAAGACCTGTGACCTCTACCGTTGGCGGAACGGCATAAGTTCGCTCTAACTGACGCGTTTTAGTATTCCAGAAAATAATTTCAATTTCAGGTAAGACTAATTTCCCTGGTGCTGTTGGTACCACTTCTATTTGAATGGACTGCTCACCGGTTATTCCAGTATCGGTTTTACGACTGTTAAACTTAGCCGGTTGTGGATAGAGTTTGTAGTCACGAGTGCTCGCATATGCGAAGGCGGGCATTTGCTCTGGCAAGGCGCCTACGGCGAATGCGTCTATTTGCCATATTAGAGTATCCCCCACTTTAACATCAGTGGTGGGAGATAAGGAGTTTAAGAGGCTCACTTTCGTGGCAGGTAGCCAGTCGTCACTTGGATAGCTGGCAGGAATTGGCAGTATATCAAGGGTGATTGCTTTGCTCTGAGCTTTAATTAAACGTCTGCCCAAATTTGTATTTATCATGGCAGAGATTTTTTGTGGCGGAATCTCTAGTTTGCCGCTTTGTTGAGGAAATGCGAGGTATTCCCGTGTAATGACTTGGTATTGAGTGCCATTTACTTCTTGATAGTGAATTTGATCATCGGCCAATCTTTCTATTACTAAGTTGGGATGGTTTGGTGTTGATATATTGGCATTTTGCAGTGCAAAAGCAGAGAAAAGCTTGAGGCTAATAATGAGTTCTTGTTGTAAGTAAGGCTGCACTTGCGATACTTCAAGGTCAATAATTACTGGCGGATTGCCATTTTCGTCTAAAAGCTGTTGTGCCGTCTTAACTTTTAGGGTGATAGGTTTAGACTCAAAGTTGCCTACTTTAATAGCCGGTATGAGAAAGTCGCCAGTCGATTTTGGCATCAGGGAGATAACCCAAAAACTGAGTGACTGACTGGTGCCTAAATTAAAACGAAATTGACTGTTTTGGCTTTGGCTAAGAATATCAAAATCACGCTTAAGCACGCTCAAATCTGGCCCTTGGCCTGTCTCTGGAAAGTCAGTGCGTATGGTAAGTTGTACGACATCACTTTCGTACACCACTTTTTTATCCAGTGTTGCGGTAACGCTTTCTGCCATAGATAGAGGGCTGATAAAGCAGAATAATAGGGTCAATGTGAGACTTAAAAGCCCGCGAACTTGGTTTAGTTGTCGCATAATTCTCTTGCTAAAAAGGGTAAGTGAAATCAGAAATGTATTTACTACCATATTGGGAGTCCATCCTGTTGTCTATAGCGGTTTTCAGCGCGCTTTTCCTGGTGTAAATACCATAACTTTCTTTTAAGAAGGCCGCCGGGGTCATCTTGTATTTGTCTCATCCATTGGTTTAGTGCTATTTGCTCTTCCGAAGATAGGGGTGAGTCTTTTTGTTTGGGCGGTTTTTGTTCTTGTTGCTCAGAGTCTGTGTTTTGAGCATCTTCCTCTTGTGATGAATCCTGAGAGGGGTCTTGCTCTTCTTGCTTATTTTGTTCTGGTGTATCACCTTCTTGAGGCTCAGTTTGTTGGTTTTTCTGAGCGTCTTGATCGCTTTCTTGTTGATCTTGGTTCTTTTTATCAGATTGATCTGAATTTTGCTCTTGTTGTTTTTGCTGCTCTTGTTTCATTTTCTTTAAATAGTCTAGGTTTTCTTGAGCTTCACTAAAGTCTGGCTTTAGTTTAAGGGCTGTTTGGTAGGAAGCCATCGCCTCATCGAGATTGCCGGCAAGGGCTAGGCTGTTACCCTTATTATATTGCAGACTTGCTGAACTCTGGCTTTCATTTAGTGACTCTAGCTGTTCGGCAGCGGCATCATAATTACCAAGTGCATATTGGCTTGCAGCTTGCCACTTTTGATTTTCAAATAAAGGTTGAGCGGCTTCCCAGTTACCTTGTTCAACCAGTTTTTGTGCTTTTTGGTCTTGTGTGTAGAACCAGTCTAGCGCGGCAGCGTCTGCTTTGGGTGAAAAGGGTAATACTAAGGCGACTAAACTGAGTATAACGCCGGCCCTGAATTGATATAACAGCCAAAATAGAAATGGCAGAGCAAACCAATGGCCCTTGTCTACCCAATCAAGAGACTGACTTTTTGCTTCGATAGCATCATTCTGATTACTAATCGGGCTTGCTAATATTGCGTCTATATCTTGGGGAAACAGGTCGCTAGTATAATAACTTCCCCCTAGTTCATTGGCGAGTTGCTTTAAATTTTGTATGGGTAGTTTAGGAATTACCTGACCTTTACTTGTACGTAAAAAATTACCATCAGGCAAAAGAATATTGGCGCCTTCTTTGGTGCCAACGCCAATGATATTCAGCTTCACATTGTATTGTGATACTTGATTTTTGATACTTTCAAACTCTGAGGCTTTAATGTCATCGGTAAAGAGTATGATATTCGTATATTGGCTAGGGTCGTTAATGAGTGACAAAGAGGTCTTAAACGCTTGTATTGCATCACTGCCGTAAAGCGGCATTATGAGAGGGTCTAGGGCTAATAAAAAGTGAGTAAGTGTGGACTTGTCTTGACTAAAAGGGCTAATGACAAAAGCATCCCCCGCATAGGCCGTTAAAGCAATATTACCTTCTTTGATGCTGGCTAAAAGGTCTTGTACCTTTTGTTTTACTCGGGTCAAACGATTGGGTTGGATGTCCGTCGCATACATGGATAAAGACTGATCAAGAATTATGATGGTTTGCATAGGCGTAATGAATTTCTTCTCGACCTTTTTCTCCCAGCTGATACCTGCAATCCCGATAATTAATAAGCTAACCAAAGAGAGGCCGACCCAGCTAGGGAGTGTTTTCCCTGTTTTATCGCTAACTAAGTGCTGTAATAACTTTGCATCAATAAAGTTGGCTAATTGGTTTTGTTCAACTTTATTTTCTTTCTTAATAACGTATAGAAAGAAAACGAAAAAAATTAAAATTAAATAGTTTGGATTGGAAAAATGAATAAGATCAAATAATGTCATTATAATGAGCCCTTTCGAATGGCATTCCAGCGAGTGTAAAGTGCTAAGAATAGAAAGAACAAACTGGCGATAGCGATCATATTAAACAAAGTTGTTTTGGGTCTTTGCCACTGATCTTCCCCAGGTGTAGGCTCAAGTTCATCCAATGTGGCGTAGATGGATTCTAAGTCTTGAGTGCTTTTGGCACGAAAATAACGGCCTTGTGTCATATCTGCTATCTTCTGTAATAAATCTTCATCTAGATCGGTGGACGGATTGATGACTCTAGGGCCAAAAAAACCTTGGCTGATCATTTGCTCAGCCCCTATGCCAATAGTGTGGATTTTCACCCCTTGTTTGGCGGCAAACTGAGCGGCTTGATCAGGTTTTACTCGACCCGCAGTATTGGCGCCATCCGTCATCAATATCATCACTCGTTTGTCAGCATCGATATTTGCTAAGCGTTTAATGCCCAAGCCAATAGCATCGCCAATGGCGGTGTTCTCACCCGCAAAGCCAATCTGAGTTTCGTTAACCAATTGCGCTATGGTATCCAAATCGTAACTTAGGGGTGCCTGAAGGTAGGCTTTTGTACCAAATACAATGATGCCAATACGATCGCCTTTTCGCTCCCTAATAAAACGATTTAACACTTGTTTTGCTGCTTGTAGTCTATTTGCTGCCTGTTGCTCAACTTCCATGTCTGCAGTTTGCATGCTGCCAGACAAATCCAGTGCAATGAGCAAGTCTCGGCCAGATGGGGTGACTGTTTTTGGTTCGCCTAACCAGACAGGTCTTGCAATGGCGACCACAAGTAATAACCAGGATAACCATAAAAAAAGTCGAATAAGGCGCTTAGAAAAACTTTGTTTTTTCAAATTTATGGTTAATTCTGGCTGATTAAACTTGCTTAGGTGCGGCCACCATAGGGCTTTTTGATCAGATTCTGCAGGGCGGCTAAATTTTAATGTAAGCGGTAAAAGACTCACAATAAGAAACCAGGGCCAAATAAATTCAAGCATGGGTTTTATGCCTCCGACACCAGTATTTGCTTAATCGAAGGATATCTTCCTTTTGGCTTGTATCGAGTGATAGTTGAGGTTGGTAGGCGCCATTAATAAAGAGAGGGCCTAGCTGGTTAAATTGATGTTTTGGTGGAAGCTGTAAGTCGAGTTGGTTAAACAGTGCTTGGCTAGGCATAGAGGCAAGGTCGTTTCGGCCTATGGTGACAAGGCAGCGTCTGATCGTTTGGTGGCACTGGCTGAGTAATTCACTGTCTTGGTAATTGTTTAATGAATCAAGGTGCTGGGACGCATCTCGACGGTACGCGTTACGCTTGTAATGGATGAATTTCACTAGGATGAAGCTCATTAACGCGATCACAAAAAATGCGATAACTAACCAGGTCCACCATACCGGCGGCCACATGGCGATATTGTCAGGCAAGATATAGGCAGTATTAGGTAGCGCTATTTCAGTTCCTGCGGATGTTGCTTTATTTGCTGGATTCATAGGAAATTCTATTCTCGTGTCCCTGTCGATTAACTTAATGCACCAAAAGTCATGAGGTACCTTGCAATTTGCACAGGTGATTCATGTAAAGCAAAGTGATGAAAGGGGATCGAAACTCGGCTTAACTGATTATTCATTTTTTGTTTCGCCGCTAATCTTTGCTCTTGATAGTTTTTTAAGTTGGTTTTGGTTACCTGTATGGTTTTAATGCCATCACCATCTTGCAGTCTATATTGTCCTTCTGGCAAATGATCAAGACGTTCATCTTCAATGCTAATCCAGTGGATGACATTGTATTTAGACAATCGCTGTAATTGCTCAAGATCCTGAGTGCTAAGCTCACTCTTATCACTGCAAATAATAATTTGTTGGTGGCGTATATTGCGAGTCAAGAGCGCAAGCCAAGGGGAGTCCGTTTTTGTCTGAGGGAGTCTATTGGAGACTTTAGTGGCATCCGCAAGTGACTCTAATAATACGCTAAAATGGTTATTTTGATTCTTAGCAGGCAGATAAGTCTCTTTATCAGCATAACTTAGATAAGCGCCAACCTTATCATTTTGAATTTTTGTGCGCCAAGCAATTAAGCTCAGTAGCTGTACCATGCGAGTTGAAACAAAGGTGTGCTTGGTACCAAAGTAGGCCTGGCTGGATAAATCGAGAGCCATAATACGGCTATGCTCTCTTTCTTCTGCATAGACACGGGTATGTGTTTTTCCCGTTTTAGCGCTGACACGCCAATCAATATGGCGCATGTCGTCGCTGGCTTGATACTCTCTCACCTCCAACATTTCCATGCCGTGGCCCTTCATCTTAGTAAGATGAGAGCCAAGCATAGGGCGACGATGGGGATGTAATGGTGCTTTACCTAATTTTTTTGCAAAAATGGCAAGCTCAGACAGATTTCGAACGTCCAGTTCAGGTGAATCTGGCGATATTAGTGCATCCATAGTGTTTACTTATGCCACAGGCACTCTTTCGATAAGTTGGTCAAGTAAGGTGTCAGATGTATAACCTTTTGCTTCTGCTTCAAAAGACGGAATGATTCTATGCCTTAATACATCATGGGCAACCGCTCTGACATCGTCAGGGGTAACGAACTGTTCACCTTTTAATAACGCGTGAGCACGCGAGCAACGGTCTAAAGCGATTGTCGCTCTTGGGCTGGCGCCAAAATCAATAAGGTTAACCTTATCCCCAAGATAATGTTCAGGGTGGCGTGTTGCCATCACCAGTTGCACGATATATTCCTCAATGGCTTCTGCCATATAAAGACCTAAGGCTTGCTTTCTTAAAGTGAGAATATCCGCTTCGGTGCAATTTGGTGACTCTAGTACCACTTTATTTGCACTTTGATTACGCACAAGTCGAAGTACTTTTAGTTCATCTTCTGCATTTGGGTAGCCTACTTTTAGTTTCATAATAAAACGATCAAGTTGCGCTTCTGGAAGCGGGTAGGTACCTTCTTGCTCAATGGGGTTTTGGGTTGCAATAACAAAAAACAATTCAGGTAGTTGATAGCTTTTATTGCCCACAGTTACCTGACGTTCTCCCATGGCTTCTAATAGCGCAGATTGTACCTTAGCGGGCGCACGGTTAATTTCATCGGCTAAAACGATGTTATTAATGATAGGGCCTGGAATAAATTGAAACTGCCCTGTTTCCTGCTGATAAATTTCAGACCCAGTTACATCGCCAGGTAATAGATCTGGGGTGAACTGAATTCGATGAAATTGGCTATCAATGCTTTGGGCTAATGCTTTAGCAGCAGTTGTTTTCGCAATGCCAGGTGGTCCTTCAAGTAATACATGGCCATCCGCAATCAGCGCGACTAATAATCTATCCGTAAGTGTATCTTGACCAATAATGGCTTGATTTAAGTAGTTCTTTAAACGATTTATCACAGCATCCATCGTGTGAATGATCCTCATACTTCTGTCAATAAATGGGGAGACACAATATAATACGACAATCTTAAATGATTGAATTCCATGAAGACAAGTCCTCAAAGGCTTAGTTCAACATATAAAGGGAATAAGATGGCGTTAGTTGTAGTGGATGTTGCCTTAGCAGCCCATAAATTTCTGGACATGTATCAAGGGAAATCTAAATACTTATTAGTTCAAAGCCGTGACGGCCGAAGAATTCAATTGCCTTTGACTATATTTAGGCCATTTTTAACCCATAGTGGTATTTATGGCACCTTTGAAGTGGAATTTGATCAAAATTATCGATTGCTTGATATAAAAAAGAAGTAAAAAAGAAGTAAACTAGAAAAAATTATTTTGCGTTTATTAAACGCACTCACCAGATTGATATCAATTAGGAGTTTTTGATTATGTATAACCTTGCTCGCTCTGTACTGTTTAAAATGGATGCAGAGGTGACACATGAATTGTCATTAGAATTATTGGCAGCAGGTCAACGGCTAGGTGTTAATCGACTTTTATTAGATAGCGTACCGGATGCGCCAGTTGAAGTGATGGGGTTGACGTTTCCTAATGCGGTCGGCCTTGCTGCCGGACTAGATAAAAACGCAGATGCTTTTGAAGCATTTGGCCAGATGGGGTTTGGTTTTGTAGAGGTAGGTACTGTCACGCCAAAAGGGCAAGCTGGTAATGAGAAACCACGATTATTCCGTTTGCCTGAGCATGAGGCCATTATTAATCGCATGGGGTTTAATAATAAAGGCTTAGATCACATGATTAGCCGTATTAAGCAACATGACTATAAAGGCATTCTAGGGGTTAACATTGGTAAGAACCTAACGACCTCAGTGGAAGATGCGGTTAATGACTATTTGGCATGTTTGAATGGCGTGATGCCTTATGCTGACTACATTACCGCAAATATTAGTTCACCAAATACACCAGGACTAAGAAGTTTACAGTTTGGTGATAGCTTGGCTGAACTGATAGGCCCACTTGTTGTGGCTAAACAGCGCTATTTTGATAATACGGGCAAACATGTTCCTTTAGCCGTTAAAATAGCACCTGATATGACTAGCGATGAAATAAAAATGGTTGCTGATACGCTACATTCTCAAAAAGTTGACGCTATCATAGCAACCAATACGACCCTATCTAGGGATGCCGTTGCGGGTCATAGGTATGCGGACGAAGCGGGCGGTTTAAGCGGTGCACCGGTTAAAGACGCATCGACCTTGGTTGTTCGTACATTGTCAGAGCACTTACAGGGCGAACTGCCTATTATTGGTGTGGGTGGTATTTTGACGGGCAATGATGCGATTGAAAAACTTCAAGCAGGTGCAAGCTTAGTACAGATTTACAGTGGATTTATTTATAAGGGCCCAGAACTAGTGCGTGCTGCAGTGACCAGTACGACGGGTTACCTAAATGAAGTAAAACCAGCATAATTAAAGAACGCGTAATAACGAACATTTTATTGAAGACAGAAGCGACACTGATCAAAAACGAATGGGTGATAGATAGGGGTTGAAGTAATAAGGTTGATTGAGGTAAAGACGTATGTCTTTACCTCTTAATAGGGTAAAAAAGACTAATTAATGGGGAGAACTGACCGCTTTGAATGTTCCTTCCACTGGTGTTAGGCCATCCCACATATCAACTCTGCCTTCTCTCCAGCCTGCTAACCAATCCGGTCGTGAATTTCCATGACATTGATCTGATAGGCCTTTAGAGCGTCCTGCCATACCTGCGCGATAGCCGCGAATGTAGGCGCGATGTTGAAGGTTTCGTTTCTGTTTCTTCATTTGACTAATCCTCTAACTTTCTTTTGTCGAACTTTAAGTAGTAGTCGAGGAAGTAGGGATTGTCTAAAAACACTTTGCTCTAACAGAGTATAAACTTTCATTAAAAAGTAATTAAAAATGACAACAAGACAAAATTCGCAACCAGAATCATCCTCAGACACGGCTGATAACTATCAACTTGAGATTACCTGTCCACTGGGTTTAGAGAATATTCTATCCCAGGAATTAGCAGGGCGTGGGTTAACCCAGACTCGATTGGGTGAAGGCCAAGTTAAGCTATCGACCGATTTAGAGGGCATGTACACAGCTTGTCTTTGGTCCCGTGTTGCGACGCGAGTCATGTTGCCATTGGCACAATTTGACATTGATAGTGCTGAAGAACTTTATGACGGTGTAAAAAGCATTGACTGGTCATCTCACATGACAGCAACGTCTACCTTGGCAATTGACTGTCATGGTACTAACCATACTATTCGAAATACCCAATTTGGCGCAGTAAAAACCAAAGATGCCATAGCGGATTATTTTGTTGAAAGAGATGGCGAGAGACCGAGTGTTGATAAACAAGAACCTGATATTCGCATTTCTGTTCGTGTAAAACGCGAACAAGTCACTATCAGTTTGGATCTATCTGGCGGCAGTATGCACCGTCGTGGTTATCGCCAGCACGGTGCTATGGCGCCGTTAAAAGAGAACTTGGCAGCAGGCCTGTTATTGCGCGCTGGTTGGGGCCAAGATAACTTTACCCAATTGATCGACCCTATGTGTGGATCAGGTACTTTTTTAGTTGAAGCTGCACTTATTTCGTTGAATATCGCGCCGGGAGCTAGCCGAAATTTTTGGGGTTTTAAAGGCTGGTTGAAACATGATCATAGTTTATGGCAGCAGTTAAATGACTTTGCAAAGAACGAACGCATAGCGCCGCAAGATTTAAATATCCGTTTTTTCGGTACTGATAATCATCAAAAAGCGATTGCTCATTCACGTGAAAATATTAAACGCGCAGGTTTAACCGGTGTTGTAAACGTTGAGATGGCTGATTTTCAAGACTACGACTTTGAGATATCACAAGACGCAGGCCCTGGTTTGGTAATGACTAACCCACCTTATGGTGAGCGTATCGGTGATGAGTTGGAATTGGTTTCATTATACCGTGAGTTAGGTGAGTGGGTTGTGGAGAATTGCATGAATTGGCGTTTGTTCATGCTGACCAGTAATCAAGGTCTGGCTAAGCAAATTCCTCTACGTCCAGATAAGCATACACGTGTATTAAACGGTGGTTTGGAATGTCGTGCTTATCGATTCCCAGTGGTAGAAAAATTCATCAAGCAGGATGTGTTAGAGGCCCCTGTTAGTAATGCTGGCTCTGAGATGTTTAGCAACCGTTTGAAGAAAAACTTTAAAAAATACGCTAAATGGGCGAAACAAAACAAAATTGAGTGTTATCGCGTCTATGATGCGGATATGCCTGAATATGCTGTGGCGATTGACCTTTATCAAGGTTGGGCTCATGTGCAGGAATATCAAGCACCGAAAAGTATCGACCCACTAAAAGCCAGACAACGTCTATTTGATGTGGTCGCTGCAATTCCTCATGCACTTAACCTTCCCGAGTCACAGGTAATCGTAAAATACCGTCAACGCCAGACGGGAAAAGAGCAGTATGAGAAACTGGATCAGTCTAAGCATGAAATGATTGTGACTGAGTATGACTGTGACTTTATTGTTAATCTGAAAGATTATCTCGATACCGGCTTGTTCTTAGATCATAGGCCTGTACGTAAACTTATTCAGTCTAAAGCCAATGGAAAGCGCTTTTTGAACTTGTTTAGTTATACCTCGACAGCATCAGTACACGCAGGCCAAGGTGGCGCTAAGTCTACTTTGAGCGTCGATATGTCGAATACCTATGTTGACTGGTCAAGACGTAATATTGAGTTGAATGAATTTAGCGAAAGAGATCACAAAGTAGTGAGAGCTGACTGCTTTGAATGGTTGAAAAATAGCGATGATATGTTCGATTTAATCTTTATGGATCCACCGACTTTCTCCAATTCTAAGAAGATGGAAAATGTGTTGGATATTCAGCGTGACCATGGTGATCTTGTCGGTTTAGCGATGGCGCGTTTAGAGGTTGGTGGAGAGTTGATCTTCTCTAATAACTATCGTCGTTTCGTCTTGGATCAAAATATTATTGAAACCTACGACGTTGAAAATATCACGAAACAATCATTCGACTTGGATTTTGAACGAAATACAAAGATTCACCAGTGTTGGATAATTAAGCATAAGTCTGTGGAAGAGCAGGCGGGTCTTGATAATTTAGACCTATTCTCTGAAGGTTTCTAATCTACACAGGCCTGTGAATTAATGATTGGGCCTGTGAGAAAGGAAGAGAAATCGGTATATTTTTGACTTATCAATAACATCAAGGAGTGACGTTTTGATGTTATTGATGCAAAAGTGATTTTATCGCACCCGCTTTGATGAACTCAGTTCTGGTGTTTTAGTATGGAAAGAAATTAAAGAGTTATTCAATGAGTAAAACATACCGTCTGGTAATTAGTTGCCCTGATAAAATAGGCATAGTCGCGGCTGTGAGCCATTTTCTTAAGAAAAACAATGGCTCAATTATAGAAGCCAGTCATCACACTGATGCGGAACAAAAATGGTTTTTTATGCGCCATGAAGTGGATGCCCAAACCATGCAGCTAAGTCTGTCAGAATTTAAGCAAGCGTTTCAGCCTATTGCCGATGAATTTCAGATGGAATGGTACGTTAATGATTCTACTGATCGCCCTAAAGTCGTTTTGATGGCTACCCGAGAATCCCATTGTTTGAACGATATTTTGCATCGTTGGCATACGGGTGAACTCGCGTGTGATTTAGTGGCTGTGATTGCAAACCATGAAGAATTAAGATCCATGGTTGAATGGTATAAAATCCCATTTCATTGCATTCCTGTACCAAAAGAAAACAAGCAAGATGCCTTTGTTAAGATTGAAAAATGTATCGATGATGCCAAGGCAGATACCATTGTCTTAGCGCGTTACATGCAGATTTTTCCTGAGTACCTATGTGAGAAGTATCGCCATCAAGTGATTAATATTCATCATAGCTTTTTACCTTCTTTTATTGGTGCTAAACCCTACCATCAAGCAGCAGTACGTGGTGTTAAGTTAATCGGAGCTACCTGTCACTATGTTACCGCTGACTTGGATGCTGGACCCATCATTGAGCAGGATGTGATACGTGTTCGCCACAGTCACAGTGCCCAAGATATGGTACGTTTAGGTAAGGATATTGAAAAATTAGTCCTGTCTCGAGGCGTGAGATATCACCTGGAAGACAGAGTGTTAGTACATGGCAATAAAACGGTCGTATTTGCTGACTAGTTGATTGTGCCGTGCTCTCTATGTTCATAGAGAGCACGGTTTATGTTAATGAGCACAACTGCCTCATAAGCCTTTAGCTGTTTAAGCGTCTCTGAATTCTCTTAATAATTCCTTTCATTTTAGTGTTGTATCAACACCTTATTGCGTCATAACACACTTATTGGACGCGACCTTTGTCCGAACTTCTTTGAAAAAAATCTGTCAAAGTTTTGTTTCTATGAATATTGACTATATTTATACGGACATTCAAAAAAAGTAACAGCGTAGGGGTTGCACCATGAAATTAAAACTCACACCTACTCAGAATTTATGTGTTGGATTTTTAGAGTCTGGATTTAAAGTTATTCAAGTTGATGAGCAGTATTTCTTTGTGAAGGGAGAGCGTCGTCAAAAAGTATTGCCTAAAACATTAGAGGCCTTAGTGAATCGTGGTGCGGTTCAATATGACGAGAATGGTGAGTATGAGCTGAGTGAGGCTTTTATTGAGCACAGGAAACAAATGCGTTCCCCTGTTCATATGAATCATACTCGGCACTGATAATACTTGTAGTGATTATGAAGATAAAATAAAAGCCATTATTTCAAATAAATAATGGCTTTTATCTTTACCTATCAATAGAGGTTATTGCACTTGTTCTGGCGCTTTAGTAAATAGACTACCGATTGCTTGGGTCAATTTAGGGCTGCGTTTATCACCTCTAAATAATGACCATAACGAGCCTCTCACCACAGGGGTGTGGCTTAGCTCTGATGCGATTTGAGAAAAAGCGACATAAGCATCATTGCGGTTGGCTAGGTTCTCCATACTTAATGACAAGAGCTCAGGGTCACTATTAAACCAAGACGGGCATTTAGCAACGATAGCGATAATAAGCTGAAGTTCATCGTCTGTTGCTTGATTATTAGCGGTGACTAATGACAGTTTGATTGACTGTAAAAGCTTAACCGAAGGTGTCGCCTTAGAAACAGATCGAATTAGGGCTGCTCTGAGCTCTGTATTGCTAGAGGTTGGGTAAATAGACTCAACGAAAGTCACATACTCAGCGTCTGGACGTTCATGTTCTAATGCCTTTGCTAACGCGACGGCAACGGGCTGAGGTGCAAATGCAATCGCCTTTTTAATGAGTGTTAGGTATTTAGGTAGATTTGCTCTAACGGCCAAATCAGCAATGCCTTGAAGGCCGAGAGCCTGCCAAGAGGTATCTTCTTCGACAAGATCAGACTCTAAATATGAGATCAACTGATCAAAGTAAACCGAGCTGTCTTTTTTAAACTGTATTGACAGTGCTGCATGGAAACTTGCCATTCTCTCGTGATCAGGCTGAAAGGCATAAGGGTTGTCCTTAAGTGCATCACTGATGTCCGCGTCACCTTCTTTATTAAGAATCCTATCAACTATGGATTTAATCAGGTGATCGCGAGTTCCTAAATTGATACTGCCTTTTTCATCTATAGGTAAACGAATAAACCAAATGACAGGTTCAGCATCCGCATCTGCTTTTTTAGGGTGTAATAAGATTGCTAACCAAGCCTGCTGTTTGAATGCAAAAGGGTAGGGCTGCATTTTTTTATCGAATTGAATAACTTGAGCGGGTGTGATCTTGCTAATATGACGTCCAATGTCATAAAAAGTTGCTTTACAGTCAACGAGTTCAAAGAGGTCTGTAAGGGATTCAATGTTTTTCATTTACGCGAATGCTCTTAGGTAGTGTCAATGAGGTGTCGAGCCTGAATGACGATGCTTAATAGTATTTATGCAATATTACCTTCTTTTTGGAGAGAAATCAGGTTGGATAAACATCATAAATTAGCAGATCTATTACTTAACTTGGAAAAAGTAATGCGTCAGGTCAATGTTTGGGAAATGCCGGAACCAAGTCAGCAAGCTCTTGTTAGTCAGCAACCTTTTTGTATCGACAGCATGGGGTTTGATCAATGGCTAAAATTTGTCATGTTAGAAAAATTTAAAATCCTCTTGGCTCAAGGAAGTGCCTTACCCAGTACATCCAATATTGCCCCTATGGCTCAAGAATTTTATAAGACACAGAATAAGGTGGCTAAAAGCGCAATAGTGCAAGCATTGGAGGCTATCGATCTTTGCCTTAGTCAAGATTGATTGATTGCCTATGCATTTTAAAAATCAGGTAGTGAGTGATCTTGCATTTATCCTACAGGCGCCACTTATTTATCAGGATATGGCAATTTCGGAATTTTGGTTATCAGATTGGCGTATAAGGCTTAATATCTTGGATCAAGAACCTAAGCCATTAATAGACAAAATAAATCAGTGTAAATCCCATTTTTTGGGTAGTTATTTTGAAACGATTTTTTCGTTCGCTATTAATAACCTTTCTTCCTTTGATGTTATTTTTGAGCATAAGCAGCTCATTTCACCGGATCGTACATTGGGTGAAATTGATGCGCTTGTCCGTACTCAAGATGGCAAGCTACATCAGTTCGAAGTGGCGATAAAATTCTACCTTGAATCTAACCGTGAGTTAGGTCATTGGGTAGGACCAAATAAAAATGATAGTTTTATCAAAAAATATGATAGAGCGAAGAACCATCAACTCAAAGTATTAGCCTTACCCGAGGCGAGCGTGCTTATGAGTGATTATAATTTAAACGAGCCGATAAATGCACACCTGCTCATGTTTGGTATTCTCTATAATCAAATAGCCAAAAGTGATGATTTAACCTTATTTCAACATCAACCTATGACCTTTTTAGCGGTAAAAGAAGAAAAAATTAACCAAGCTGCTAAAACGGGTTTTTGGATAAATGAAGATAACCTAATTTGGTTGAAAGACGATTTTATTTCGGCTCAAGAGTTATTCAAACCCCATTGGATATCTGATCCAGTAGAACAAGAAGTTAGCACTCAAAAGAGCCTTCACTTTAGCGCATGGCAAGACGATATTAAAGAAAAATTCAAACAGGACAACAGGCCTAGACATTTTGTAATTAAATGGAAAAAAAGTGGTTTTGATAGCCATTACACTCGTTTGTTTGTGGTACCTAGCCTCTGGTGACTCTTGTAAAGGTGCGGTGTTTAGTGCATAAATAGCGGCTGATTTTTAAGTTGTTAAGTTGATGTCAAAAAATAATGCAGAGCTAAAGGAGTTAGCCAAAATTCCCGAATGGGTAGTAGACGTCGATCATGCCAGTGTCGCTTGGTGTAACCAGGTAGCATGCGGGCTATTTGTCGAGTCTAGTAATAAAAAAGAGCAGGATTTACCTGCTATTTCAGTGTCTCTACAGCGTAGGCTCGCTAAATTTTTGTGGTCCCTAGAAAAAGGACCCACTCGCCCTGTTACTTGGACTTTTCAGTGTGTTCAAGGGCAATATTATGATTGCAAAGGGTCAGTGATTTCGCTTGGACCCCAAACCTATGGCGTTAAGGTCTCTGCGATCAAAAGGCAATCATTATTTCGAACGCAGACCTCACTTAAAGAGGAGAAGTCAGCGCTAAAAAATGCCTTATTCGCAACCTCAATCACACCTAAAAACCACCACGTAAAGCGCTCTGTTACAGCAACTACTAAAGTGCAGGAGACAGAGCAAGATACCTCATTTAACTTGCCTATATCCGAATTCTCTCAGTTATCCTTGGCGGTTTTTGATGATGAACTGAATCTCGTTGAGGCCAGCCTTTTATTTAAAGATACTTTTATAGGTATTGGGAGCTTAAAGGATATCTTTGCGCTTAAATCAGACCTAAATAAAGTCTTGAGATTTTTAGCATCCCCTGATGCATTTAAAATAAATGGCAGCGCGCAAAACTGGGCGTTAAGGCTCTCGACTAGCCAAGGCATTCGTTGGCATCAGTTAGAGCTGCATTATGATATTAAACAGACTAAATATTGTCTCTCCTTAAGCGATATACATGCCTTAAGAGAGCATGAAAATTCGCTTTTTAAACTTATAAATTATGATTCTTTAACCGGTTTACCCAATCGACACCGACTCTATCAAGAGCTCGATCTCATCCTTAATGCATCGCGTAATAATGGGTCTGAGTTTGGTGTGTTTTATTTAGATTTAGATGGATTCAAAGTCGTAAATGATAGTTTTGGTCATAGGGTTGGTGATGAACTTATTGTACAGGTTGCTAAGCGACTAGCGAGCGCCTTACCTAAGGGAATCAGGCTATTTCGTCTTGGTGGTGATGAATTTGCGTTATTGCATGAGAATGTAAGTGGTATTATTGAGCTTGAAATTATGGCTCAGCACCTGATGCAGGTTGCGTGTGCGGCTTATCCTGTTGCTGAAATGGAAATGCTCATCACCGCCAGTATTGGTATTGCCCATTATCCTTCCCATGGCCAGGATGTGGATACCATACTAAAGCGTGCTGATGTGGCTATGTATAAAGCGAAAGCCATTGGTCATAATTCCTATAAGGTCTATGACAGTAATATGTCCCAATCTCTGAATGCTTATATGACATTGGGAGGTGGGCTGCGTCGTGCCATTGAAAATCAAGAATTTGAACTCTACTATCAGCCAAAGGTTCGATTATCAGATCAGTTTACTGTCGGTGCAGAGGCACTCATTCGCTGGCAGCATCCTGAGCTTGGTATGATCTCACCTGATAGGTTTATTCCAATCGCGGAAGAAACGGGTTTAATCTTACCCTTGGGAGAGTGGGTGATTCGCACGGCTTGTCAACAGCTACAGAAATGGCGCGAACAAGGTCATCCAGAAATTAGTTTGTCGGTTAATTTATCAGGTCGACAATTTATGCAGACAGATCTTGTTAATATGGTGCAGCAAGTTCTAAAAGAAACGGGTGTAAACCCTAAAAACCTTGAACTTGAATTAACTGAAAGTATGCTGATGGCCGATGCAGATCAAACTATTGAGAAGCTGCACAGCTTTAGAGCTTTAGGTTTATCACTTTCAATTGATGATTTTGGAACGGGCTACTCTTCATTAGCTTATTTGAAAAAATTCCCCATTCAAACGCTTAAAATTGATCGCTCATTTGTCCGTGATTTGGGCAGTAATTCTGATGATAATGCCATTGTCAAAGCCACCATAGCAATGGCGTCAAGCCTGAACTTGAAAGTGATCGCAGAAGGTGTTGAAAACAACTCTCAGCTTAATGTACTTAAGGGTTATAACTGTGAGGAAGTGCAAGGCTTCTTCTTTGCTAGGCCCATGTCTAGTAAAGACTTCTCTTTGTATATGAAGAATGAAGCAAGCAACACATCGAATTCGTTAAGGGTGATGTAATTACGCCTAGCAGGGTATTTTACGGGTTTAAGTGCCTTGCAGGTTTAAATGATGTTCACATTAATAGCTATCTGAAGTTATAAAGCCTTGCTCTAATAATAGTATCAAGTATGCGCAAAGGTTATTTTTCTTGTGTCCTAATCCACATCTGCCTAGACTAGCCAGATATTTTTTTATGGATCCAATATTACAGTGCTAAACGACCTGTTATGCCCACTAGATGGTGACCCCTTAAGCCTGAAAGACGCGTCTTTAATCTGTCAAAACGGTCACAGTTTTGATTTAGCAAAAACAGGTTATGCAAACCTATTACCTGTTCAAAATAAAAAGTCGAAAGACCCTGGTGATAGTAAAGCCATGGTAGCCTCACGCCAGTCGTTTTTGAATAGCCAAGCTTATCAAGCGATTGCAGTTAAATTAGATGAGATTATTAAACAGCAATTAAACTTAGCGCCAGAAAGTACTAACGAATTACGATTGTTAGATGCGGGTTGTGGCGAGGGTTATTACTTATCTCACTTAGAAATGAATAAAAATTACGACTTGATCTCAAGTGTGGGTTTAGATATTTCAAAGTGGGCAATCACTGCGGCAAGTAAACGCAGTAAATCATTGTCTTGGTTGGTTGCCTCTAATGCACACCTGCCTATGCCAGAAAATCGCTTTGATGCTATTTTGTGTCTATTTGGTTTCCCTGTATGGTCTGAGTTCGAGCGAGTGTTATCAGAACAAGGTTTTATCATAATAGCCAACTCAGGTGCGGATCATCTCATTGAGTTAAGGCAAGTTCTTTATCCTGAAATACGGCCTTATAAAGCGCCTAATTATGCCGATATTAAGGGGCTAGAACTGGTATCAACACAATCGTTACGTTTTAATTTTGAGGTCAATACAAATCAAGAGCTAATGAACTTATTAGCCATGACCCCTCATATGCATAAAGCACCCTACGCAGGCCTTAAAGCTGTAGAAGCATTAACTCAATTATCGTTAACCGCAGATGTCACCTTTAGTATCTTGCAAAAGAGTGAGATGGATGAGGTTTTGGGAGAACAGAATTTATGTCTAAGCTAGATGACTTATTTATTAAAAATAGAGAATGGGCGGAATCGATCACGCGTGAACAGCCTGATTTTTTTGAGACCTTGTCAAAACAGCAAAAACCCGATTATTTATGGATAGGTTGTGCTGATAGTCGAGTCCCTGCCAATGAAATTGTGAACCTTATGCCGGGTGAAGTATTTGTTCACCGTAATATTGCCAATGTGGTGGTTCACAGTGACTTGAATTGCCTGTCGGTCATTCAATTTGCCGTTGACGTGTTAAAAGTTAAGCACATCATGGTTGTGGGACATTATGGCTGTGGTGGTATTCATGCAGCATTAGGAACGGAAGAGCATGGTTTGATTGATAACTGGCTTCGTCATATTAAAGATGTATACCGATTCCATAAAGAAGAGTTGGATGCCGAAACAGATGAAAAGCGTAAATTCGATCTTTTATGTGAACTTAATGTGATTGAGCAGGTAACGAATGTTTGTCAAACTAGCATAGTGCAAAATGCATGGCGCAGAGGGCAGGAGTTACATGTTCACGGCTGGGTATATGGTATCGATAACGGCTTAATTAAAGATCTAGACGTAACGGTTTCAAGCGAATAGAAACCGCACTGTAGCTCTAAAAAAGCCAAGCGATCTCACTAAAGATTGGCTTGGCTTTTTCGTTTTAAAGTTACCAATAATGCGTTATTAGTTACTCTCAGCAATCACTTGCGCGCAGGCTGAAATGGTTTTGCGCATCCACATATGGCCTGGATCATGTTGCAATAAAGGGCTCCACAGCATTTTAAGTTCAACTGGTGGGATTTCGAAGGGTGTGGGTAATACAACAATGTCACAGTTGTCTGCTAACAGTCGAGTCGCGAGTAAGGGTAAAGTAGCGACTAAACCGAGTTGTTCTGTTGCACGCATAGCGACATTATAGTTACGAGTGAACAGGCGGATGTTACGTTTTTGCCCCATATCAGCCAAGGTTGAATCAACCCAGCCAAGCTTTTGAACCTCGTCGGGTTGCACGCCAACACCCACACCAAAGCCTGTTTTACTGACCCAAACATGTTGTGATTTCAGGTAAGTATCAAGGCTAGGGTTTTTAGCTAATTCACTGTCTTTATGTGCAATGCAGGCAAAGCGGTCTACCCAGACTGATTTTTGATGAAATGATTGTGGCAAGGTTTCAAAGCGATTAATGATTAGGTCAACTTTACCTTTTTCAACATCATGGAAGCTGACATCACTTGGATTCATTACATCCAGAATAACATTAGGGGCATCTTTTTGAAGGCGAGCCATAAGTGGTGGAATTAGGGTTGCTTCGGCATAATCACTGGCCATAATGCGGAATACGCGAGAGCTTGAATTTGCATCAAAACTTTGTCCAAGGTGAAGAACTTCATCCACAGATTGTAAGATGAGGCTGACTCTCGGTTGGAGTTGAATTGCCAGTGCTGTTGGCATCATGCCATCACTGGTTCTGACCAAGAGAGGGTCGTGAAATAAATCTCTTAATCGACGCAGACCATTACTCATGGCAGGCTGGGTAATACCTAGTTGGTTCGCTGCGTGAGTAACATTTTGTTCACGAAGTAGAGAGTCTAAGTAACGAAGTAAATTTAAATCCACTTTATCTAACTGCATATCAAACTCTCATCACAAATGTGCTCTGAATCATACTGTATTTAGGGGCTAATGAAAAATCTCAATAGCCTATTTCTACTGTATTTGTGATATTAAAGTATTTAGACATTGGTCTAAAATCACCTTATAAATCAAGCTACAGAGAGGTTAGTGTCTGGCGCTCTCTGTTAGCTTGAACGAGGTGGCAGTGCTCGTTTTAATAGTGTGATAGATTAAATGTTAAGCATTAAAGTAAGCCGAGTACTTCGTAGCAGGCCCCCATGGTGTGGTAATCGGTTTTACCCGCAGGGCTTTTGCAATCATCCATTGCTTGGTTATCCTGAGTTAAAATTCGAAACCAGGCGCCAAAATCATGATCGACCATATGCTCCCAGGAGTATTGCCAGATGGTGTTGTAAATATGCCAGTACTTTTCGACTTGGGTTGTTTTCGCTAACCAAGCTGCTGCCGCAAAACTTTCAGCCTGTACCCAGAAGTATTTATCCCCATCGCAAACTTGGTCATCGGGACCATAACCATAGACCAAGCCTTGATGCGTCTCATCCCAGGCTTTTTGCCAAGCAAGGTCAAACAAATTTTTCGCAGTGTCGACTAACCAAGCTTGTGGTGCTCTGTGGTTGATCATTAGGAGTAATTTACACCATTCAGTTTGATGGCCTGGCTGGAATCCCCAAGGGCGGAACAGGTTTTTAGGGTCATCAAGATTATATTGCCAATCAATGTTCCAATTAACATCATAATGTTCCCAAATCTGACCATGGGAAAGGTTGGCTTGGCGCTGGCAAATGTTCTTAGCAAGGCATTCTGCTCGCTCCAAGTAGCGTGTCTCTTGGGTTGCGTCAAATGCGGCTAACATGGCTTCACAGCTATGCATGTTGGCATTTTGTCCTCGATAGTCGGACACCTTTTCCCAGTTATCTGAGATTTCGTCTTTATAAAGTTGAAACTCAGCATCCCAAAAATGTTCTTCCATTAGGTCGAACGTTTGCGCTATCCAGTCTCGTGCTTCTTCGACACCGGATTCTAGTGCTTGTGCATAGGCTAAAACGACAAAGGCTAAGCCGTAACAATGATTAGTATTGTCTAGGTTGGTATCGCCTTTTAATAGCCAAGTGTAGCCGCCATCCGATTTTTTATGGCGTTCACGCAAATAGCTGAGACCATGTAACATGGCTTCCAAATATTCTGGATTTTGGGTGGCTTGAAAAGCCTTAGCATAGTTAAAGATGAAGCGAGTACTGCTTACAAGGTGGCGCGTAGAACGATCATAGACATCACCATTATCTTTGAAAAAATGAAAGAAACCACCTTCAGCATCGATGCACCTTGGATGATAAAAGGCCATGGTCTTTTCGATGTGTTGAGTCAGAAATGCAGGGCTTTGAAAGTCAGGATTAGCAGTCATAAAGGCGAAACTCACTGAATAATAGAAGAACAGCTAACAAGAGTAATGCATTTATTAATTAAATCAATTAGATTTAATTAATATAATTCAGTATTTTCAACACATTATTTAAATAATCTTTTAATAGCGCGATATGCCTCTAAAGCAAGGTCAGACAGTTAATGAAACACTCAGGTAGTACTTCTGAACAGAGCCGCCTTTATAACGAACGTATCATTTTACAGGCTGTACGCGAACAGCCTGGTATATCGCGAGCCCAAATTGCGGAGCTCGCAGGCTTAAGCGCACAAACAATTTCAGTTATAAGTTCGTATCTCATTGAGCAAGAGTTGCTGTGCATTACCGGCAAGGTGAAAGGCAAACGGGGCCAACCATCGATCAAATTAGAAATTAATGCGAAAGGAGCTTATGGCTTAGGGATAAACATTGATCGGGATCACATTAGCGCCGCACTCGTTGATTTTAATGGTAAGTGTTTACTATTACGGCAATGTGATGTGCACTTTCCAACTGAAACAGAAGCCAAACAAATTGCACTGGGCTTAATTGAAGAGGTTAGAGAAACCCTTGGCGATGCTTGGTATAAAGTGCAGGGGATAGGGCTGACTATGCCAGACTACATGGCAGAATGGTTAGAAACCTTGGTGCTCAAAGCCGATGAGGTCTTGGATCTTATGCATTTGAAAAATGCCATGGAATATTGGTCATCAGACGATTTCAGGCTTTGGTTAGCCAGACATACAGAAAAGATTGTTATTTGTGAAAATGATGCAAATGCGTCTGCCATCAACGAATTGTTATTGAGTGGCGGTGAAATTTCAGCGCAAGACTTCTTTTATATCTTTATCGGCGCTGCTTGTGGTGGCGGTATTGTTTCTAAAGGCGAGTGTGTGAGAGGCGCGAGTGGTAAAGCGGGAAACTTTGGTTTAATCCCCACTGCAAAGGGGGTGTTAGGTGATTGGATTCTTGAGGCTCTTTCAAGCGTTTCTTTAAGGCGTTTTCTGGAGCAGAATAAACAGCAGTTTCCAGTGTTAGAGTCTGATTGGCAAAGTCCTGAAATGGAAAAATGGCTGACACTTTGGAGCCAGCAAGTCGCTCTGGAAATCACCCCTGCGTTATTGAGCATTATTGCGATTCAAGACCCGAAACGAATCCTACTAGGTGGGCGCTTACCTAATCCTGTGTTGGTTATTTTAATCAAGGTGTTAACGCAATCCATTCAAGGCAATGCCCCTAAGGTTTTATTATTACCAACAATTGAAATTGCCGTCACTGGCATGACCTCAAGCATAGTAGGAGCGGCAATTTTACCCCTGTATCAAACCTTTTCACCTTATCAATCATTGTTGCTGGTGGCAGATAACAAAGTGAAGCAACAGGCATTAAATTCAGTGAACGAGTCGCCCTCATCATGATTCTAGAAATACATTGTCACGATAGAATTGGTATGGCAACCGAAGTGTTAGATCTTTTTATTCCCTATGATATTGATATGAAAGGGATTGAAGTAGATCGTCAGCATGAAAGGATGTACTGTGCTTTTGCTGATATTGGCTTTGAAAACCTGCAAAAATTGATGGCTGAAATACGTCGAATTGATGGGGTGATTGGCGTCAAAACGGCCCTCTTTTCGCCTTCTCAAAGGGTACATAATGCCCTGTATACGCTGTTAAAAACCCTCTCTGATGGGGTTGTATCCCTCGACTTGTCTGGTTATATCATGATGGCAAATCAAACCGCTATTGACGATTTACAACTGGGAGATCAGTCCATTGGCCAACCCTTAAGCCAGTTTCTTAAAGGGGCGCATTTTAGCCGAGAGTATTTTTCTAGTGCTAATTTAACCAAGTTAAAGCGCTTCCAAAGTAAGCGCGTTAGGGTCGCGGGTAAAACCTTATTGCTAGAAATGCTGCCTATTTATGTGCCGGGTGAGGAAGAGGGGGAGTCCGTTAGGGCGGGTACAGTGGTGCAGATAAAGTCTGAAACCCGTTTAGGGGTTCAGGCACAAAAGTTACGTCATGCAGCAACACAAGATATCGCTCTCGATCAGGTTGTCGCCAAGAGCCCTCTTATGCAAACCATGGTACGTCATTTGGCCGCTTTTTTACCGCTGAAGGCTCCTTTGTTTTTGTCGGGTGAAGCCGGTTCTGGTAAACAGGATTTGGTTAATGCCATGTTTCAAAGTTGGCAAGGTTTGAATGGTTTGAGCCAAGGTAAAGTAAAAACCATTAGTGGGAATAAATTAACGCTTAAGCACCTCTCGCTAACTCAAAAGCCCCAATGGTGGATAATCAGTGAGCCCCAATGGATTGGTCCCGAGATGCAACAAGCGGTATTGGCGTACCTTGATCAATTAAGCGATGCGAGTTTTACCCATAATCGTCTTGTTTTTGTGTGTTCCTTATCGCTGGAGGCACTGGCTGAGCAGCATCCCACTCAGCAGGCTTTTTTGTATCGCCTTGCTCAATTAAGCTTAACTTTGCCTCCCTTGAGGTTGCGCAAACAGGATCTGTCAGAATTAACCCACCATTATTGCCAGTTAGCCTGCTTAGACTTAAATAAACCCCTATTGAAAGTGAGTCGAGCCGCCTTCAGTAAACTGGCGATGCATAGCTGGCCTGGAAATTTAACCGAGCTTAGGCATGTGTGTTATCAAGCTTGCCTATTAACCTCAAAAAACACAATCGAATTAGCCGATATCTATTTAACCAAGCATGCAGAGCCTGCTGCGCAGGAGGTCTCTGTCGATCTAGTTGATGGTTCCTTAGATAAAACCCTGAAGCAGTTTGAGGCAAAGCTGCTTGCCAAGTTATTTCCCGAATATCCAAGTAGTCGTTTGTTAGCTGAAAAAGTAGGCCTTAGTCATAGTGCGGTGGCTAATAAATTACGCGAGTACGGTATTAATAATAAAGAGACTAACAAGAAAATATCTTGATAGTCTGATTAGAAGAATAGATCTAATAAAGGAGCATCATGTGTCACAAGAAAATCAAGAGCGGGATGACTTAGAAAAGTTTCAAGCATTCTCTGGGCCCGCCTTAGAATGGGCAAGGTACTTCGCCTCATTAATTGGGGCTCAATATAGTTTTCCCTTTGGACCCGATGCCATGGTTTATAAGGTGGCAGGTAAGATGTTTGGTTTGATCTATCAAAAAGATGAGGTATTAAGGCTAAATTTGAAGTGTGACCCTGAGCATGCACAAGAACTAAGGCATATCTTTAGTAGTGTGATTCCCGGCTACCATATGAATAAAAAACACTGGAATACTGTGTTGCTAAACGGTGAGTTGCCTAAAGGCGAAATCGAAAGGCAAATAGATCATTCTTATCAGCTTGTTGTTAATAAGTTGCCTAAAAAACAACGGGTTCTCTTGACCCAAGATCGTGGAAGAATTGATTAGGTGGAATCTTTAATTAGATTAAAAAATGTACTTAATGCTAAGGAGGGCGTCTAGGTTATTAGATGACTTTCAGGTAAGAGTACTAATTCAATCAAGTGTATCAATCAAGGTGCCCAATTAGACTTAAGGATTTAAGCCTAACTGGAGATTTTGTGGTTTAACGTTAACGCTGTTTATGATTTTGTTGATAACTAGGCTGAATAGTGAATTGACCTTCTTAGTAAACTCATAAAATGTATTGGCGCTATTTTGGCTCTCTGCATCAAAGCCCCATTTTGCTAATAGTGCTTCGTATTCTTGTTGTGAATCCATCATGTGTTCCTCTTTAAAATGTTGTTTTGTTGTTTAATTACTACAAAACCTATGTTAAAGCCCTCTAGCTAAGGAAACAAACGATGCTTTTTCACCAAGTAGGTTAGAATAATTCATCTATCTACATTTTAGATTCCAATGTTACGCATGCCTTACTTTCTTTTATTCATGATTTGAGCCTGCCTTCTTATCTCATTTACGCTCAGAGGCGTAAAGTAAGCGTATT